>Ga0316187_10000461_pt1 | contig 31601 bp, 28 predicted proteins | sample CroRivburrow1_MG_FD_204927 | JGI IMG/M metagenome (GOLD analysis project Ga0316187, IMG submission 204927) | Coastal sediment microbial communities from Maine, United States - Cross River worm burrow 1 | ecosystem: Environmental > Aquatic > Marine > Coastal > Sediment | place: USA: Maine... | reverse complement strand
TAATTTTAATCGACTCTATCTCGGCACGTATTTTAGCGACTTCCTCATCGCGTGCTTCTTGCAGTTCACCTTCAAATTGTTCTGATGTTGTTATATTTTCATCCTGGTTTTTGGTAACTTCTTCACTGCGCACACGTTCGATATCCTCTTTTAATCGATTGATTTCCTGTTCCATTTCAAAACGTGCTTGCTCTGCCCGTTGTGCGCGACTAGCTTCTTCTTTTGCCTTACGTGATATTTCGTCTATTTCTTCCTGTTTATTTGCCAATTCCAGTGCACGCGCCCTAGCAACCTCATGTTCGACTTCTGATCTGGCAATATCAGATTCTAATTGTTCCTGCATATGTTTTCGAGCAATTTCGGCCTCTTCGCTGACACGTTCTAATTCTTGTTCCGCACGAGCTCTAGCTTCTTCTGCCTGCTTGACGCACTTTGCCAACTCTTGAGCGTCCCGTAATGCCGATTCAATTTGTGCCTGTTGTTCTTCATTTATATAGCTCGCTTCCTTGACCGCATCAGCTCGCGCTTTCTCTAGCTGCCGTTCAGAGTCTTGTTTGAGCTTTTCTTGCTGTTCTTCTGCGTGCTTTTTTAAATTTTCTATATCTGCTTCGGCTTTCATCCGAGCGCTTTCCGCAATACTGGCACGTTTCGCTTGTAGTACAGCCTCTTGCGCAGCTTTAATCTTTTCTTCCTGACTCTTTATCAATACCTCAGATTGCAAGCGTTTTATTTCATTGTTTGAGTCTAACTTAAATTGTTCTTCCTTTTGTCTAAGCTCCTGCTCATATTTTTCACGAATTGCATCAGTCTCTGCTTTGAGTTGCGAGGCTTCTTGTTCCGCTAATAATTTCGCCCTTTCGAATTCCTGGATTTTTCTTTCCTGTTCTTTTGCAATGCGCCTAGCTTGTTCCTGCTGTTTTTTTACTTGTTCCTCAGCAAGTTGTTGTATGGCTAATTGTGATTTTTTGGCTTCGGACTGTGTATGCTCGATTGCGCGACGCATTTCTTCCTTTAACATAGCAATTTCCGCTTTGGACTGCTCCAATGCAGTATTTGCTTGTTGTGCTCTGCTTGCTTCTTCTTCGGCTTGACGAACGGCTTCTTCCATTTCAGCCTGCTTTGCACCTAATTCAAGTTCTCTTAATCGACTCGATTCGCGGGCAGCCTTTTTTCGTGCCACTTCTGCTGATTCTTTTGCAGCGATATGTACTTGTTTTTTTGCTTCTTCGGCATCCTTTTTAGCTTGTTCGGCCTCAACTCTAAGACGCTCCACTTCTTTTTCAGCCTTCAATTTTGCGGCCTTTGCATCAACCGCCCTTTTTGCTTCAAGTCCAACGCGATTTTTTGCCTTGGCAAATAATGCCCGAATAGTCGGATCCTGCATCGCTTCTTTAGATTTGAACTGTTTCGGTACCTCTAGAACATTGGCTTGTTCAGGGGGTCTTTCTTGTTTCATTTCTACCGGGGGCAGACTTACTACATTACTCACTGTTGGAATTAAGTCGGCTTCTTCAAGTTCTTGATTACCACGTTCCACATATTCAGGTACGTTTTCCAATCCATAACGTAAAACAATGGCTTCTATTCCCTGCTGACACAACAAAAATGCCGCCGCTGCTGCACGACTACCCGCATTACTGCATACTACATATATTTTATTTCTATCGAGATCATTTATATTCGGACGTATTTGGGTCAATATGATGTTTTGACTGCCCTTTATTCCATTGCTTATATACTCATCATAAGGACGTACATCGAGGAAAATAATGTTGGGATTGTCTGCTACATCTGCGTAGTTTACGATCTGAATAAGTGGTTCGACAAGAAGTCGATCAAAATCATTTCTAGACAACTTCATCATACAGCCGTCTTCTAGCATTCTGACAGACGCCCCACGACGATTATGAGTAATGATGGCCTCCTCGCCAAATCCCGCACCTACTGTAAGTACAGCCAGTTCTATTTCTTCGGCTTGGGGGGAGTGCTTGCGTGTAACACTACAAGTACCCTTTTTAATTATGTAATAATTACCATCATCATCGCCCTGGCGGATTACGGTTTGCCCTGCTTCCATATGAACTTCTTCCAATCGCATCATCAAGGCTTGGATATTTTGCGCGGGTAATTTTAGAAACACTTTAGACTGGAGAAAACGTGTCATCCAATCGCCATCGTCCTCAATTTCTATTTCAGATACTTGGTAGTTACCACGATCATTCCAATGAATAAATTCTTCCAGTAATTCTGAATCTATGCTTAATATGGTGACCGGTGATTTGGCAATAGCGCTTGCGTTTCTGGGTTGTTCCGGAATCAGTGCATAACGTGCCTGCGTGGTGTTGGCTGTGATAGTCCGAACATTACCGTGAATATATTCGAGAGATAGCTGACCAGAAACAAGCCAATACGTACGGTTATCATTATTACCTGCGGAAAATATTGTACTACCAGCTGAATATTCATCCACTCTGTAATAGGCCGGTAACTGATTAAATCTTTCTGGATCCATTTCACCTAAAGGCACCAGTGACTTTACAAATTTTTCATCCAGAATTTTTTTTGCTGCGGTCATAACTCACCCTTTAAAAAATCGTTTTCACAATAAACTTAAATGACTCGACAACTTTTGCCGGTCCATTCATTATTTTGCCTGTGTTTGTTATTAGATGGCCTCATTGACCTGGAAAAACCTCTGAATTATAGGCTATTGATTTTTCATGGCGTAACGAATAAATTACTCGTTTAGTTTGACGAATCAACAGCTTGTGTCGCACTTCTTGATCCAACTGGCTTTTCAATGTTCAACTTTTATAACGGACACAAACCAAAGTTACTGCAAGCAATACTGCAAATTTATTGCCATTAAGGCGGAAAACTATGAGTTTTGTGATGGATATCACACGAGTGATTGATTTTTATAAGGATATAACTAAGCTGATTAGCCTAAAGAGATTAAGTCTACAGATGTGTTTCGCGGGTAGTTCAACTCTTAATTTTTACGGTAATAGAATCAATGTGGTTGGTTTTCAAAATTCTCCGCACTTTGCTTATCTGTTGTTTGCTTGCAAAAGGGCCCACTCGAACTCGGTGCCATGTACCTGATTTAGGAATCTTTACACTTTCAATTTTTGCGACAACACCCAATAATGCGAGATTGGCCTTCATCCGATCCGCAGCTGCGTGATCCTTAAATGATCCAGCTTGAACAAAAAACTTTAGCCCCTTGTTTGCTACGCTAATTTCTGCCTCTGTATCAGTGTCTTGCGGTGCTAGAGTCTTAGAATCTGGCAAGTTTTGCGTATTTTTTTGCGTAGAGTTTTCCGATTTATGGTCGACATCTGATTCTGATGGAATTTCACTTTCGGGTACAATCACTTCCAAATCACGCAGTAAACTATAAAATTCGAAGTTAGGTTTCTTTTTGCCGGGCTCTTTTTTAGTCTCACCTATGCTCTTTTGGGTGGTTTTGTTACCAGCAAATAGCTCTTTGATATCTATGCCTTGATCAGGTTTCACGTTACCTTTTTCATACTGATCAAGGTAATACAATAACCCAACAAACAAACTGACGGACAATATGGCGAAAATCCACAGCCAGGGGGGAACGGGTCTTGAATATTGATTATAATCGCTCACGCTTCGTTCTCTACATGGTTTCCGGTGCTGACACACCCAAAATTTTCAAACAGTTAACAAATACTTGTTTTATTGCCAATATCAATACAATTCGGGTATTACGCATAATCTCTTCATCCACAATAAATTGATGAGCATTATAATAGGAATGAAAATCGTTGGCTAATTCCCTTAGAAAATGGGCCAGTTGATGTGGCTCGTGGCCCTGAGCAGCAGATTCCACTATTTCCGGATAGCGAGATAATTTATTTAATAGCGATCGCTCATGATTTTCTGTCAATAAAGTTACATTCGCCAAGCCCATTGTTTCATCAATGCTAATCCCCTTTTCTTTGAGTTGGCGTATCACACTACATATGCGCGCATGAGCATACTGCACATAATATACCGGATTATCATTGCTCGACGATTTCGCTAGTTCAAGGTCAAAATCCAAGTGCTGCTCACACTTGCGCAACACGTAATAAAAGCGTGCAGCATCATTACCCACTTCCTGCCGAAGCTCACGTAAGCGCACAAACTCACCAGAACGTGTGGACATTTGTAGTCTGTCTTTACCACGATAAAGAATGGCAAATTGAACCATTAAAATTTCAAGCTTAGACGGTTCTTCACCAAGGGCTTCAATTGCTGCTTTGATTCTTGCGATATAACCATGATGATCAGCACCCCAAATATCAATTAAATGATCATAACCGCGTTTCAACTTATTTAAATGATACGCGATATCCGATGCCAAATAAGTGGTGGAGCCATTTTTCCTTACCACCACTCTGTCTTTTTCATCACCTAATTCGCTGGATTTAAACCACCAGTTTCCATCTTTTTCGTACAGGTAATTATTGTTTTTTAAGGCTGCAATAGTTTCTTCCACAATTCCTGTTTCAGTGAGCGACCGCTCAGAAAACCAATCATCAAAGTGAACACCAAACCCCTCCAGATCATGACGTATATCTTCAACAATGGTATTGAGCCCCGCATCAAAAATCATTCGGTAACAGTCATCATCTAAGAGTTCTTTTGCTCTAGCGATAAGCGCGTCGATGTGAGCTTCTTTATCACCTTTAGGATTCTCTTCTGTCAGGTCAACTGGCACTCCATCATATACGGCGCTCGCCAGATGTTGAAAGCGATCCCCATTTTGTCTATGTACGGTGGCCGCAATATCAAACACATAATCACCCTTATAACCATTGCTTGGGAAGGTGATCGACTCTCCGCATAATTCCAGGTATCTTAACCAGACGCTGATTGCAAGGATATCCATTTGCCGGCCGGCATCATTGACATAATATTCACGCTCTACATCGTAATCCGCAGCTGCTAACAGGTTAGCCAAGGCCGCACCATAGGCCGCCCCTCTACCGTGTCCTACGTGCAGAGGCCCAGTAGGATTGGCTGACACAAATTCAATTAAGATCCGATGCCCAGCTCCGATTTGACTTTCACCAAAGCTTTCTTTTTCTTGAAAAACTTTCCCAACAACAGACTCAACGGCAAAATCTGTTAGATAAAAATTGATAAAACCAGGGCCAGCAATTTCTTTTTTGGCTATATCCTTTGAATCGGGTATTGCATTGACTATTTTTTCCGCCAGTGCTCGCGGGTTACAGCGTGCTTGTTTGGCCAACATCATTGCCACATTACACGCGTATTCCCCATGACTGGCGTCACGCGTACGCTCGATTTGAATTTCTGGAGCCGTGTCGGCATCAAGTTGACCATCTTCTTGCAATGCTTCGATGGCTTTAAAAACCAACTGTCGTATATGTTGTTTCATAAGCTATTTTTGTTTTTCCTTTCAATACCAAGTGCTTGTATGTATAGTGTGGTCCGACTGATTTTCCCGGAATTATATCGCTAATTTGAAATTGTTTCCTTATCTGATTGCAGGTAGAGGCCTTCATTCCGTCAAGTATGGCAAAAAACATCCCACCCACCCGCATATTTCATGGAAGTTCGAGAATCAGGGAAGATTAGTACATCTCCACAGGATCAACATCGATAGACCAACGCACCTTGCGTGCAGATTTTTCACTATCCAGACGTTGAATCCAGGGTGTAAGCATGTGCTGTAATTGTTGTCGTGATTTAGCCTGTACTAATAATTGAGCCCGAAATTTTCCCGCTCGACGTTCCATTGGTGCCGCTACGGGACCAAAAACGAATATATCACTGTGACGGTCTAGTTGAGCCGAGTTTTTCGCCTTCTCCAGAAACGTAAAAGGGGAATTGGCATCAGCGGCTTCAGCTCTAAGTAAGGCAAAATAGGAAAATGGCGGTAAATTGGCTATTTGTCGTGCAGCAAGGGCCTCATTGGCGAAACTTTCGTAACCATCTTCAATTAAACGAATTAATAAGGGATGATAAGGGTGGTGAGTTTGAATCAAAACTTGACCTGGATGTTCTGCCCGCCCTGCACGACCAACCACCTGAATAATAAGCTGTGCAAGCCTTTCACTGGCGCGAAAGTCGATGCTAAAAAGACCATGATCAACACCTAAAACGCCAACCAAGGTCACCTTTGGAAAATGATGACCCTTAGCGAGCATCTGAGTGCCAACCAGAATTTTGGGTGCTCCGGAATGCACGCTATCCAACATCTTTTGCATAGATCCTTTGCGACGCGTGGTATCTCTGTCAATACGAATAATTTCAATTTCTGGAAATCGTTGCTGCAAGGCCTGTTCAATCCGTTCGGTGCCCTGGCCTAAGTTGACTAAATTCTCACTCTGGCAGGCAGGACATTTTTCGTCAACTGGTCGTTCTGCTGCACAATGGTGGCAACGCAATCGCCGCTGGTTTTTATAAATCGTCATATGGCTATCACAGCGATTACAATTTGCAACCCAGCCACAATCATGGCACAACAAGGTAGGAGCATAACCACGACGATTAAGAAATAATAATACCTGCCCCCCCTTAGATAAGTGCTTTTCTATGGCCTTAAGCAATTCGTCAGATAAACCCTCAAACAAGGATTTACTGCGTAAATCGATCATTTTAATCTCTGGCAAGCATGCTTTACCAGCGCGTTCAGGTAACTGTAGGAGTTGGTAACGCCCCTGGTCTAAATTACTCAGCGTTTCAAGACTCGGTGTTGCCGAACCTAACACTATGGGTATTTGTAAATTCTGCGCCCGTATCACGGCAACATCGCGTGCTGAATAGCGAAATCCATCTTGTTGCTTGTAAGATGCATCATGCTCTTCGTCTATAATGATTACGCCCAATCTTGGCAATGGTGTAAATACAGCAGAACGTGTGCCTATCACCACACTGGCTTGCCCCGTTTGAGCCAGTATCCAGCCATTCACACGTTCCTGGTCGTTTAACCCGGAATGTAACACAACCAAAGATTGTCTAATACACTGTTTAAAACGCTCAACCAATTGTGGTGTTAAACCAATCTCTGGCACCAAAACCAAGGCCTGCCATCCACGCTCAATAACAGACAATATTATTTGCAAATAGACTTCCGTTTTGCCACTACCGGTCACGCCGTCCAACACAAAACAATTAAACATAGAGAGTGAATTGGTCACACTTGCAACTGCTTGCGCCTGAGCATCATTAAGCGTAACAGAATTGTCCTGACTGACATTGTTCTTATCATTTATTCTACCACGACCGACGGCTGCCTGATCCTCTATTACCCAAGCTTTGTCAACGAGGGTTTTCATAACAGGTCGCCAATTAACATGTTGGTCATTTAATTGCTGTGCACTGAGACCCGTCGGACTATTCGCCAGTTCGCCCAATAGACCAGCCTGGCGAGGTGCCCGACCAAGTGATTTGATATCGACATCTTTGCCTTTTTTACTTAAGCGCCATCGTTGCCAACCTTTCAACTCTGCCGGTTTGCCGCGGCGCAACATGACAGGCAAAGCGGCACTAATGACCTCCCCCAGCGAGTGTTGATAATACTGGCTGGCCCAAATCAACAGATTCAACAAGTCCTCTGGCAGTATCACTTGATAATCCAGTATGGCTAAAGCTGGCTTAAGCTTCGCTATATCTATGTTGGTTTTGCAATCCACTTCAACCAAAACACCGATTTTAATACTACGCCCAAACGACACTTGTACCCGTACACCAGGGATCAATTGCTCAGGATCATAATGTTTAGGTGGCAAATAATCGAAACAACGACGCAGAGGTGTGGCAAGCGCTACTCGTAATATGATGGGTGCTTTAGTTTCCAATGAGGCCATTAGATTAATTTGGATTTAATATTCTTCACAGTGACAACAATAACCGTAACCATTTACAAAACAAACACTTAGAATCTTTACACAAAACACCTCATTCAGCCTAGGTTCATCTTGTCTGGAATATAGTGCACTTAACATGAAAGAAACACATTATTTAGCACGTCATTATCAGACAAACAAAGGAGAATTGCCATGAACAAACTTTTCATCGTATTTTTCATCATTTTGACCATTGTTATCGGACCAACGACCATGGCCGGGGATAAAGAGAAACATAACAAACACCAGTCTAAGGCAAAGTTTGTGGATTATGCCAGGGTTGTGGAGGTTGAACCGATTTATCGTAAGGTGCGTATTACCATACCCGAAGAAGAATGCTGGCAGGAGAAAACCCACAGACCCAAGAAATACCGCAGCCAGCATAACACGACAGCCAACATTGTCGTGGGCGGAATTGTTGGCGGTGTAATAGGACACCAGTTGGGTCACGGTAGGTCTCGCGATATCGCGACCGTGGCCGGCAGTGTCATTGGTGCGAGCATTGGGCATGAATTGGCGAATCATTCCAAAACCGCTATCAATAAAATGAGTTACACAAAGCGCTGCAATACTCATAAGCGTCAGCGTAAAGTACGGCGCCTAGATGGCTATTGGGTGACCTATCGCTACAAGGGAGAACACTTTACCACTCGTATGCAAGAAAAACCTGGGCGTCGTATACGGGTAATGGTAAAAATTACACCTTATTAACGCTAAGCTAAAATATTTTCATCCCAAATAGGTAAAGTTTTTTTACAATTACCCGCTAATTATAGTCGCCGCATGTTGTATCTCAACATGGCGGCACTTTAAGATTTTCACTAAGAATTACAAATATTTACATCATAACTTGGAGACTAAAGGGATGAGTTCTTTTTCCAGCCTAAGCATTAAAAGCCGCTTGTGGTCATTAATAGGCGTTGTAGCCTTAAGCAGCATAGTCATGGTGTTTATTATCAATTCCCATATGAGTCAAGTTGAAACAAACTTCAACGAGTACGATACATCTGCGGTAGCCGGGCAAAAATTTATTCTCATGATCAGCCGTGATATGAATTATGGCTCACGTTTAACCAGAAGCATTATGCTGGGTGACGATTTCGACAAAAATTTTTCCCGGTTAGAACAACGTATTACGGATATTAACCAGCACTTTGATAATCTTAAAAAGTCGCTTAAGAGTGTTTCTGACCCTGCCGTAGCGAAAAAACTATTAACTGCGGTGAAGGAATCTGAATATGATACCAAAGCATTTTTACAAGATGGCCGTAACCGAATGTTAAACTTAAAGTCTGTTGAACGCACTCCCGAGGTGCTGACCCAGGCGTGGGATGGATACCGCAACGGTGCATCACCACTAGCTAAAAAGGCCCGCGCCAGTTTTAAACATCTCATTGAACTAGAAGATAAAGTCCGTGGGCAAACCCGCGCGGCGGCACAACAAACCATGTCAGACGTTAAGTCTCTGCTAATGTCTGTTGCCGCTATTTTATTAGTAGTAGCAAGCCTCTTAATTTACTTGGTAGCACGTAGTATAACGGCGCCTTTGGATTCATTGCGTCACACAATCACTGAAATTGAACAAGACTCAAACCTAAGCAAACGAATTGAAATATCATCAGAAGATGAATTAGCCACTTTGGCTGCTGCTTTTAATCGCATGCTGGATAAGTTTCAAAACATCATTAATGAAGTGTCATCCACTGCCACCAATTTAACCACAGCCGCTGAAGAAGTTGCCTTGGTGACACATCAGACAGCCGAATCGGTCGACCAACAAAAAAATGAAGTTGATCAAGTCGCCACAGCTATGAATCAAATGACGGCAACCGTTCAAGAGGTAGCGCGCAACGCCGGTGACGCGGCAGCCGCGGCTTCACACTCAGACAGTGAAGCGAAACAAGGACAAGCGGTCGTACACCAGACTATTAGTGCCATAGACGCTTTGGCGAAAGAAGTGGATAGTGCCTCCGAAGTCATACATCGTTTAGAGCAAGATAGCGACAAAATCGGTTCTGTATTGGATGTCATAAAAGGCATTGCCGAACAAACCAATTTATTGGCCCTAAATGCCGCGATAGAAGCGGCTCGCGCAGGTGAACAAGGTCGTGGGTTTGCGGTTGTTGCTGATGAAGTTCGCACCCTCGCTAGCCGTACACAACAATCTACCGAAGAAATACAACAAATGATTGAGCGCTTACAAGCCGGTGCACAGGAAGCTGTCACGGTAATGGATCAAAGCCGAAGTCGAGCAGCGGATAGTGTAACTAATGCGGAATCAGCCGGACAATCCCTTGAGTCCATATACAACTCTGTAGCAACCATTACCGATATGAATTCACAGATTGCCGCCGCCGCTAATGAACAAAGCACTGTGGCCGAAGAAATCAATAAAAATATTACCAATATAAACCATGCAGCAGAACAGTCAGCAAGCGGTGCTAAACAAACATCCATTTCGAGTGATGCTATGGCTGAATTAGCGCAAAATTTACAATCTCTGGTTGGTCAATTTAAGGTGTAATTATATTGATTGGAACGAGTTGAAAACGGGAGTCAAATTACTTCCGCAAATAACCTTATATTAAATGCGGGATTATATTGCAATATTCCCGACACTAATCCGATGATGTGATGCCAAATTCTATCATTTATAGTATTAAATACCGTTCTCTATAAGCTCTAATACTAATGAAGCAAGCTCATATTGCTAACACTCGGTATAAAGTTATACACTATGTTTCGAGACATTAAGGTTATTTAAGATATCCTTAAGAAACGCTTAAGCTCCACTTTAGTTTTATAATGCTATAATACTAATTGTTGGGTCATGAAGCAGATTCATCTATTAAGTTTCATAAACAAAAATAATATAAATTATTTAGACTAAATCATTATTAGCAGAGGGGATTCAAATGATTACACGTACCTTGAATATATTCTTGCTTGCTGCATTAGCATCGATATTGAGCATACCTGCAGCCATAGCTGACAGTCCTAAGTCAATCGACAAACCGGACAGACACTCAGTCGAAGTTAAAGGAAAAATAAATTTGTACCGCGTGCAGGTTGAAGGCATGCAACTCGGAGAGGGAAAAAACAAAAGCAATTCAGAAGTATTTATCACCCTGGATTCTAGTCCAAAAACAATTTACGCTTTAGCCATTCATGGTGACTCACCACAATCCAATCGGGTTATCGCTGACACCTTACGTGACGCCTATGTTAACAACCTACCGGTTACACTGTACCACCAAATGTCTATGACTCAAGACAACAACTACAAAATCCTCATGGTACAAATGAGCCGCTAACAAGCATAAGTTTATCTAGAATCCAAACCCGAAAAGAGTGTTTCTGCTCAATTCGGGTTTGGGTTATTCGGCCAAACCTACACCTTTCTAACTATATCAATTAACATTCAACAACCGCTACAGTATAAAGTAAGTATACCTACCTAGCTTATACGATTTCCAAATGTATTTTTGCATCAAAACCGCGCGATTATTCCACCATTGAGTCTGAAGCTCGCATCTATAGTGCCTAATTTTGTGTCCCTGTCATGCCACTGTAATTTTTTTTCACCTACGTATTTCCGCCAAGATGCATCCTAAAATAATTATAGACTCATCGTGCAATACTTACCGGCGGGTGATTTGAACGTAAACAAAATATCGTCAGAGTTGAATATGAGTAGAAAAACTTTAGCAAACTTTAACCAACTCACCGCATAGCTTCGTAAGTACCACCGGTCATTGAAGTTTTGCATCTAGGATTAGTATGCCGATATTTCGCTTAGCAGATTTAGCTGATAGTCAAATTGGCTGACACGACTGTTACTGGTTACTACTAATTCGCCGTTATTGGGGATTACATCGTTACAATCAAGGTCTGATACAACCCAATTTTCGGTTAACACCAAATTAACAACGTCCACATCGAAGGCCTTAAGTCCAGCCCAGCCATCGCATACAAACAAGTTGCTACCGTCAATACCCAATCCTTTCGGACCCGTCAATGGAAAGGTTTTGAGCAATTTAGGCTGAGTGATATTGGATACGTCAATAATATCCAATTGGTTGGTAAACCCGTTACACCTACTGCCACCACGCAATGTGACATACGCGAGGTTATCCTGGACAACTACGGGGTCGCAACTTCTTGCGTGATTAAATTCCGAGACTTTCGGCGGTGACTTTGGGTTAGCAATGATGTCGTACATATCCATACCCAATTGACCACCAACAAATAGATAGCCATTGTAGGCAAACAATGTCTCCACGTCGAAGCCCATATATCCATCGGTGGACATTAATATTTTTTTTGGTGTACTGACATCGGTTATGTCATAGGTTTGCAAATAGGCACCTGAGATGGTGTACAATATATTGTCCACTATTGTAAATCTTGCGGTTGAACCACCCGTACCGGTGTTGCCCGGTGGAGCCGCACTTGAACCTGATTCACTACTGTCTCCACATCCATACAAACTAACTGATAATACAGTGCTCAGAAAAATAATTCGTAATAAATAGTTTCCGTTTATAATAGATTTCATCATTTTTACCATTTCTTCATACGTTGGCTGTTTCACTTCTTAACAAGAATCGTTTCCCAAGCCACCATAGTCAATCGAATAATTTGGAAATACCTTTTCCACTCTAGATACTTCTGCAATATTATTGGCATCGATTAGCACGTTTCCAAAATCATCCACGAGCTTTATAGTAACCAAGGCGCCATAGCTATCAACGTATAAATAACCTTCCTTTATTGCCATATCGACATTTCCGGAAATCTCGATAAAAATAAGCGGTATAGGCTGTGTGGCATCGCTGTTATCATAGATGTAGATTCCCTGGTATGGGGCATTTATGAAAAGATACTGTTGATATAGGTAGATTTTCCCCATAGTTGAAGGCGCCTGGGTAAATTCCGTGACCTTTACCTGCCTGCTTTCAGTCGTGGGTTGACTTGTTGGATAGTTCACTTCACAACTCCCTGTATCCCAAAATGGACAGCCGCTTAATAACAATACGGTCGAGAGTATTAATAACGCGGGTACATGTTGCGTGCGATTTGTCATTCTCATATTGGCTTCCGAAAGAGTAACTATTTTTTGTCTGTTACTAACTTAGACTCACTCCGGATATTTTTGCCGCAATTCGACAACCCTAATTCTCATATAAACCAAAAATATTATATAACCATTTGATTCATATAAATATAAACTATTTAGCCCAAATTCTGCGAGCTATATAACAAACTCAGTTTTAATTTACAAATATTATGTGATTACTATTCTGAACAATATTATTACTTAATATTTTGAGCATCTTTTAAGATTGCGTTATGTTAAACATAAAAGCTAATTTACTCGTAGCCCTTAAGAAAATTGAAATCGACGTATTATTGTGACGGTGATGATCCATCAATTCTTTTGGTTTGATCCGTTACTGCAATACCGTTGTTGCTGGTTGGCATTGTGATAGGTTTGTGGAATTGACTGGCTTGGGTTTTCATTAATTTGACAATTGCGTAAATACCTACATGTCTGTTGGGAGACAAATGTTCGGCTAAATTGAGTCGATCAAATATTTCATCGACATCGAATTGTTCAATTTCATCACTACTTTTGTCATCGACTAATTGTATTAACAAGGCTAATACACCTTTAATGATACTGGTATCGCAATCACCGTGGTAATGAATTTTATTGGGATTTGCTTGCGAGGCATAAGGCGAAATCCATACTTGACTCATACATTCATGCACTTTATTAGTATCCACTTTCAATTCTGCAGGCATGTCGGGCAAACTTTCCCCAAGTTCAATTAGATACTGGTAACGTAGGTCCCAATCATCCAGAATTTCAAAAGTTTCAGCAATTTCGTCCAATGTAAGCATTTCTCACCTAAATATTTTATACCCTTTGAAATTTAGTACAAATTTAACGCAAGTTTTGCCTCATCACTTAAACGCTCTTGTGTCCATGGTGGATCCCAAACCAATTCAACTGTCACTTTATTGGTTTGTTCAATATTCTTTACCGCACACTCCACCTGTGCCGGTAATGACTCTGCAACCGGACAATGCGGTGCCGTTAAGGTCATGGTAATGGCCACATCGTTACTTTCACTAATGTCGATGGCGTAAATCAAACCTAAATCATGGATATTAACTGGCAATTCAGGATCATACACCTGCCGTAAGGCAGCAATTACACGCTCTTCAAGACTCGCATTTTGGGCGACCAACTTTTCGTCGTCGTTTTCGATTGTGTTAGGTCGTAGTTGAATAATTTGTATACCCACTACTCACCTCCATGCAGTACCGCTGCTAATATGCTTACGCGCACTACGTTTTCCAAATAAGTCTGAACTTCATTGTGCGCGATTTTTTCTATTATTTCACTGGCAAAACTTACGCAAAGAAGCTCTTTAGCCTTTTCTACACTTAGGCCCCGCGAACGCATATAGAAAATTTGATTCGAATCAAGCTGGCCCACTGTTGTACCGTGACTGCATTTAACATCATCAGCCAATATTTCCAATTGTGGCTTGGTATCGACTTCTGCATCACGCGTCAAAAGCAGGTTTTTATTACTCAAATGTGCATTGGATTTTTGCGCGTCTTTTTCTACTAAAATGCGTCCATCGAACACAGCACGACCTTTGCCCAGCAATATTCCTTTAAAATTTTCCAGGCTATTGCAGTGTGCTGCTTTATGCACCACATTTAAGTGTATGTCGCTAAGTTGACGATCACCCACCATATACAGACCATTTAACTCACAATCAGCACCGCTGCCACCGAGCGTTATATTGATATCGGTTTTAGCCCATATTGAGCCTGTCGAAAACTGTGTATTAAAGTAGTGACTATTCTCCTTTTGGGACACATGTCTTTGCTCAAGATGATAACTATTGTTATTTTGCTCATTTATACCGTAGTGTGTAAGCTGCGAGTTTTCTTCTAAAAATAATTCAGTAACACCGTTATAGAAATGAAGCGGGTTATCTACACCAGCATATCGCTCAACAATGGTCGCTTCGGCCCCTTGCCCCAATACAATAATATTGCGGGTGTGTGATGCAATATTATTATCCGTTTGCCCACTTAGATGTACTATTTCAATAGGCTTGTCAGCTTGTGTGTTAGAGGGTATATACACAAATAAACCATCATTAATAAGCGCCCTATTCAATACAGAAAATGCATTTTGCTGTTTATTTTCAAGCTCCCCAAGGTACTTGGCAACAAGTTCCGGTTCCACGGCAATCATGGCGCGTAAACTTCCAATGGTCATATTACAGGGCAAGTCAGTAATGTTCGACAACGCTGGAGCGCAACGCCCGTTAATAAATACTAAGCGATAGCTTTGTTCTGGCTTGTATATCCAGTTTTCTATCGGCTCAATATCATTTTCGACAGTAGCTGGGCTAGCGACATTTGGCGAAAGTGTTAATAGTTGTTCAACATTACTATAACGCCATGCCTCTTGTTTTCGATTTGGAACTTCGATAACTTCCAGTGATTGTCTGGCGCGTTGTCGCACCTTTTTTAACCACTTTGGATTTTGCGCCGGTAGATTTTTAACACTTTGATCTAATAATTTGTGCATCCAATCACGCGATTGTAGGTCGGAAATCATGCCGCTGCTCCTTGCGTAATCCACGTATAGCCTTTTTGTTCCAATTCTAACGCCAGACTTTTATCACCCGAGCGCGCGATTTTTCCATTGACAAGTACGTGCACAAAATCAGGTTCGATATAATCCAAAAGTCGCTGATAATGTGTCACTATAATCATCGCTCGATCAGAATTGCGCAATGCGTTGACACCATCGGCAACAATGCGCAGTGCATCAATATCCAAACCAGAATCGGTTTCATCCAAAATTGATAACTTAGGCTCCAATAAGGCCATTTGCAAAATTTCGTTACGCTTTTTTTCACCCCCGGAAAATCCAGCATTAACATTGCGTTTCAATAATTTTTCGTCTAGTTTTAGTACGGTATTTTTTTTCCGAATCAAATGCATAAATTTCACCGCATCCAGCGGTGCTAAATCTTGCGCTTTTCTTTTTGCATTGAGTGCTTCACGTAAAAACACCATATTATTAACGCCAGGCAATTCAACCGGGTATTGCATCGCTAAAAATATTCCCCGATGCGCTCTCTGCTCAATATTCATTGAGTTGATATCTTGATATTCAAAAGTAATTGAACCTTGTGTAATTTCGTAACCCTCGCGCCCAGCCAACACATGAGACATGGTGCTTTTTCCTGATCCATTAGGACCCATTATGGCGTGCACCTCACCAGCTTGCACATTTAGGTTTAAACCATTTAATACCTGTTTACCATCAACCGAAACGTGTAAATCTTTTATTTCTAACATAGTATGCTCCATAAGTTGCCTGTACTTATCCAACAGCACCTTCTAAAGTGATGCTCAGAAGTTTTTGAGCTTCGACGGCAAATTCCATCGGTAGTTCTTTAAACACTTCTTTACAAAATCCGTTTACAATCATTGATACTGCGTTTTCTTCTGATAAACCGCGTTGCTGACAATAAAATAATTGGTCTTCACTAATCTTTGACGTGCTGGCCTCATGTTCAACATTAGCCGTAGGATTGCGCACTTCAATATATGGATAGGTATGTGCTTCACATCGATTCCCCATTAACAATGAATCACATTGGGTATGATTGCGGGCATTATCAGCACGAGGGCTTATGCGCACCAAACCACGATAGGCATTTTTACCATAGCCAGCGGATATCCCTTTTGACACAATTGTGCTCTTGGTATTGCTACCAATATGAATCATTTTGGTTCCGGTGTCGGCTTGTTGTCGACCTTTGGTAACGGCGACAGAATAAAATTCTCCTACCGAATCGTTACCGCGTAAGATACAACTGGGATACTTCCAGGTTATGGCAGAACCTGTCTCTACTTGAGTCCACGAAATATGTGAGCGGTCACCGCGACACTCACCACGCTTAGTCACAAAATTATATATTCCACCGCGACCCTGCTCATCTCCTGGATACCAATTCTGTACAGTAGAATATTTAATTTGCGCATCTTCCATAGCGATAAGTTCAACCACTGCCGCGTGCAATTGGTTTTCATCCCGCATAGGCGCGGTACAACCTTCTAAGTAACTGACGTAGCTACCTGGCTCAGCAATAATGAGTGTTCTTTCGAACTGCCCTGTATTGGCTTCGTTAATACGGAAATAAGTCGATAATTCCATGGGACAACGAACACCCTCGGGTATATACACAAAGGTGCCATCGGTAAACACAGCCGCATTGAGACAGGCAAAATAATTATCTGTGTAGGGAACAATACTGCCTAAATAATGCTGCACTAACTCAGGATACTCTTGGATCGCCTCCGACATGGAGCAAAAAATAACGCCTGCCTCTGCGAGCTGTTTACGAAATGTCGTTTTAACCGAAACACTATCAAATACAGCGTCTACCGCAACACCGGCCAGCACCATTTGCTCATCTAGGGGAATCCCCAATTTGTTATAAGTTTCCAATAACTCAGGATCCACTTCATCCAAGCTTTTTGGTCCTTGACCTTTTTGTTTTGGCGCTGAATAATAGGAAATCGCTTGGTAATCTATGGGTGGACGATCCAACTTAGCCCAATTAGGTTCGCGCATGCCTATCCAATGTTGATAGGCTTTGAGCCTATACACTAACATCCAATCTGGTTCGTTCTTTTTTGCAGATATCAACCTAATAACATCTTCATTGAGACCGGGCGGTACCGTATCGGATTCGATGTGAGTAACAAATCCGTGTTGGTATCCGGAGTTTAATAAATCTTCAACTGGATCGGCTGTTGCACGCATTGCTAGCACTTCCTTTAAATAACCTAGTATTATACTCAACTATATATACACTAATGGGTGAGTTTCAACGTCAAAAATAGTAAGTGATTACCCGAGGGTTTTACTTGGTTATTATTAGAGTATAACTTATTGATAATATGATGTATTAATTAGAAGCCACTAATTTGCTCAGCCGTGTGATAAATAATTTTAATAGGCCCAATATCGCAAATAGTCGGTACTGCCAGCTAGAGAGGCAAGAAAATAGAGTAGTTATACTCCAATAGTTGAGAATTAATTTAAGAAGTATTCGATTAGACTACAGGTAATAAAAAGCCGGCAATATGCCGGCCTTGTTCTAACTAGTGCCCGTCCATAAACGTATAAATGAATTCATTGTAGCCCGGATGTAGCTTTGCGGAATCCGGGAATACTGAGTTAAATCTGAGGCTTGGCGTCCCGGATTCCACTGCGTTCCATCCGGGCTACCAAAAAACATCGGTTTATGGATGGGCACTAACTAGGCTGAGCGACTGTGTCTTTTAGGTTTAGTTTGGCCACTACTACTTTTAGGATCGAATTTACGAGATTTGCTGCGAGGTTTTTTCGGCTTATTCTTCGATTCATTTTTGGGTTTACGTTCGTAGCTACTGGAGCCATCAAGCTTAATGCTTAATTTTTGATCACATACCCTAACATTTTGCAAATCCTTAAAGATTTCTTTTGGCATACCATCTGGTAATTCAATAGTGCTATAGGTGTCATGCAGAACGATATGGCCGATATATTTATTTTCCAGGCCGGCTTCATTTGCGATAGCACCAACAATATTTTTTGGTTGAACACCGTGGTCTTTGCCCACCTCGATTCGATATTGAATCATATCAACATCGGATTCCGATTTTTTTCGTTTTTCTCTTGGCTTTTCACTTCTGGGTTCAGTTTGTTTTTGGCGTTCTTCTTTTGGTGCATTAAAAGCTTTCTGTTCTTTGTGTTGGGTTTGGCGTTGGCGTTCTTTCGGTGCCCTAGAAGTTTTAGGTTCTCGGCGTTGCTGTTCTTTAGGCATCCTTAGTTGTTTGGGTTCTTTGGCTTCTTTAACGACCAGGGGTCTTTCCCGTTGGGCCAAAAATGCTAAAGCCGCCGCAATCTCTTGCATACTCAGATTATGTTCGTGCTGAAACTGCTCAAGCAGCCCTTCGAAAAACCCCAATTCTTCGGCATTGATAGTGTCACTGATTTTTTGTTTAAATTGGGTGACACGACGGTCTGCAAGATCTTGCCGGCTGGGCAATTTAAGTGGTGTAATAGGCTGACGAGTAGTCCTTTCAATGGCGCGTAACATACGAGTTTCACGTGGTGACACGAATAATATAGCTTGTCCTTTACGCCCCGCTCTACCTGTACGGCCAATGCGGTGTACATAGGATTCTGGATCATAAGGTACATCATAGTTTATCACGTGACTAATGCGCTCAACATCAAGACCACGGGCGGCAACGTCAGTAGCGACGACAATATCCAAGACACCTTTCTTTAAGCGATCTATGGTTTTTTCACGTGCCGCTTGATTCATATCACCGTTTAATGCCGCACTGGAATAACCGCGAGCTTCAAGTTTTTCAGCTAATTCAGTCGTTGCATTTTTTGTGCGCACAAAAATTAGCATGGCTTCAAAATCTTCTACTTCTAAAATTCTGGTGAGCGCATCCAATTTGTGTAGGTCGGTAACCTGCCAATAATGTTGTGTAATGGTCTCAACGGTAGCGGTTCTGGTTTTAATTTTTATTTCTATTGGCTTATGCAAATAGCGATTAGCGATTTTGCGTATGGCATCGGGCATAGTTGCCGAAAACAGCGCTATTTGGCGTGTATCAGGGGTCTGTTCTAAGATCCATTCCACATCCTCAATAAAACCCATTTTGAGCATTTCGTCTGCTTCGTCTAATACCATTGACTGCAACTTATCCAGATTAATGGTTTTGCGTCGCAGGTGATCCATTAATCTCCCGGGTGTCCCCACAATCACGTGAACGCCGCGCTTTAACTGACGTAATTGGGTGGACATGCTTTGACCACCATATATGGGTAAGACATGAAAGCCTTTTAAGTGACGAGCATACACTTGGAATGATTCAGCCACTTGAATAGCGAGTTCCCGTGTGGGTGCCAACACCAGGATTTGGGGCTGTTTTATGGACAAATCCAAGCGACTTAACAGTGGCAGTGCAAAAGCTGCCGTTTTGCCGGTACCGGTTTGCGCCTGCCCTACTATATCTTTTTCTGCCAATAAGGGGGGAATACTTGCTGCCTGAATGGGTGATGGTGTTTCATAACCAACATCTTGAATGGCCTTGTAAACCGGAGCGGAGAGCGCTAGCTCTTTAAAAGAAATGGGTGTTGCTTCTGATGACATTTTGGGAACCTATCTTAGTGACAAATAGTGACCAGCTAGAGGGATTACCCTGCTGGCAAACGAGACGAACGAGAAACGCACGTATTATACACCAGTCAAACACGGAATACTGCGCTGGTAGGCTCAAATTTGCAACTTATTCCAGCTTATTCACATATAGACAAGCTTGCACCCATTGATTACATTTTTATTACAATATCCGCTAGGATAATCGAACGCGGTCATCTTATTGATTGCTAAACAGTAAAACATAACAAGTCACTGTTTATAAGCGTAAACTATCACATCGAATCAAATTGATAGCGGTAACAACTAGACCCTTATTGTTAAACTGACTTACTTAATTAACTTTTAGCACAAACAATGAATTTGTCGTAAATTCTGGATGGCCGTTAATCAATAATGAAAATAGTTGGCCCGCTGTAGCTCAGTTTTTAATGCGCTACAAGTACTGAAATTGGCGACGCGTTGACAACCTCACGGCTTACACTTCCCAATAGCAAGGTATGCAGGCGGCGGCCACGTGGCCCGACGACAATTAAGTCAACGCCTTCTTCTTTTGCCGTTTCCACGATTTGCTCAGCCGGATGCCCTTTTTTCACGAGAGTTTTGATGTTCTGGAAACCCGCTTTTTCGAGCAGTACATTATAATAGTTAACAATCTTATTGCTCGCCGCATCCAGCTTTTCAGTGTATTCAGAACCCTCCAAGGCTGCGTTAATTTCATTGAGATCTTGATCGCTTTCCAGCACCTCCCCCATTATGGACCGACCAAACAGCTTCTGCACATGTAGTATTAATATGGATTCTGGTTGGATTACACCTGACCAACCGGCCAAGATTTTTACCGCTTGCTCGGCTCCTTTAGAATCATCAACTGCCATTAAAATTTTTTTCATATACAGCCCTCCCATAATTCATGTATGAATTCGGATAAAATAATATACCCCGGTTTTTATCCGATTAATTTGTACCAACATACTACATTAGAAATGTCTTGTTAATAATGTATCTACATCATATTTTCGTTTCTGTCCCGTTAACTATGCCACAATCTTGAACGTTTAAGTAGCCTCGAAGCTTCCGCTCCTGCTCACACCCCTTACCTACATCCTTGTAGGCAAAGCTTCCAGGCTACAGGTAAAGATACCGCCATTGTTAAAACGCTGGCCATATCAGCATTTGATGCTTTTAGTGTAGGCGATGAGTTCCGGAAAAAACCGGTTGAAATCGTTATCGAGCTCATGGTAATTATTCAGCAATTCATGGATGCCGTCGCTGATATTGTTGTCAAACCGGATTCTATTGGATAATCGTTGCAGTACGAACTCCACACCATCTGTGGTTTGGTAGAGATGGAGCATTTTGTCACGTTTAATGGCATCAAGGACAAACACAAATTTTTCCGGCAACGGAAACTCCGTATTGCCCTCCAATAGTTCTATCCATTTGTCTGTTTGATGTTCAAAGGAAACACTGGAAAAAAGCGGCCAATTTGTAGCCAAAAAGTGGTCGTAAAAAACATCCACCAACACCCCGGAAAACCTTGCCAATTCCCCGCTAATTCTTCGCCTACTTTCTTTGAAAACCGTATGGTTGTCGGTAAATTTATCGATTTGTCGGTGCAAAATCAATCCATTGGTAACACCATCGGGATAGGTGTTATCAAGTCGCCCTTTAACGAAATCTCCCATGAGGTTCCCAAGGAGTGACAGCCGGTCGCAATCCGCTAAAAACAAATGTGCAAGGTAATTCATGTAAAATTGACTCTCATTGTTCGGAGCAATTATACCTTACGCCTATACAATGATCGATACACTAGGATTAATGCATTACACACGTATTTGCATGGCTTTTATACTTTTAAATCAATGCGTTGCCCCACTTAGCGCCGCACAGGCGGAATCCTTGACGGTTGCCGCATAGATTAATGAATGATCAGGCTATGCCACTAAATCCTGTTGAAGTGTGACCCCTATGCGTTTGGGGATGGTAATGGTAAACGTAGAACCCTTATGCAACAAACTGTCAACGCTAAGATCGCCACCCAGCATATTACAGAAATGTTTACTTATGGTTAATCCTAGGCCTGTGCCACCGTATTGACGAGTTGTTGATGCGTCTGCCTGAGTAAAAGGTGCAAATAGTTTTTCGATTTGCGTATCCGTCATGCCAATACCGCTATCCTTGATGGCGATTTCTATCCAGGGCATATTGTTTCGAGTAAACTCTGATGCCGTCAGACTAATACTACCTTGTTCAGTAAATTTGCAGGCATTACTAAGCAGATTCAACAAGGTTTGTCTAAGCTTGGTTTCGTCACTGTGTAGTTTGCTACTTATGTTGTTCACAGATATATCGAGTGTGTTGTTGTTTTTTTCGAGTATTGGCTGAATAGTGTTGCATACCTCATCTATCAATATTGACAAGTCAAACGTCTCAGGATAAACCTCCATTTTATCCGCTTCGATTTTTGATAGATCAAGAATGTCATTTATGAGGGTAAGCAAATGACGACCCGAGACTTGAATTTTATTGAGATCGGACACGAAGTCTGCTTCACCAATTTTTACGGCTTCTTCTTGCAGCATCTCAGAATATCCAATAATGGCATTTAAAGGCGTTCGCAGTTCGTGGCTCATATTAGCAAGAAAGAGTGATTTATGTTGACTTGCCGTTTGAGCCTTATCACGTGCACGCACCAGTATCTGTTCACTCCGACCCGTTGTTTTGATGACAAAGCGCGTTATTAAGACTCCAATAAGCAATGCAATGCTTCCAAGCAGGGAAATAGAAATAAAGACATTTCGGTTATCCTTTGCAGCTTCGCGTAGTTCAGATGCTACTTGTTGTTTTTGTAGGTCTAACATGATTGTCAAATGATCCATAACTTTATTTTGTATGGGTATGACTTCGTATAGCAACATTTGATTGGCTTTTGAAATATTACTATCTTGTATCTGCTCGACTGTATTACTTTGACTAGTCGATCCTTGACGTATTAATGGTTGTGCAACTATCCAAGCTTTCAATTCATTATCGTTCATTCCCTGAGCAAGCAGTTGGTCACGTGCCTTAATAAACTTTTCTGCTTGTTCCATGAAATGGACATATTCATCCTCGCGGTCGAAAGGGTCCTCTAGTATTGCCAATCGATACAGCGCCAAAGCGCGCTTGTGGGCCGCATCGCGCATGATAAAAACCAGCTCGGAAGCCCTTTGTTCTTTTACCAGTGTCGTTAAACGCTCACTATTGGCGTTGACATGCGATAGCCAGATTCCGGTAAGTGCTGCCAAAATGGCGAGTATGGAGCTGAACCCCAAGAATATTATGGATTTTGTGCGGTACTTAATTTTCATTAAACAACTGATTTTAGATGGTTTTAGTATTCTATCGGCGTTATTTATCAATACTTTAGCGAGTTTTTAACCTCTATTCATGGATTTGAATTATAGGGGGAAATTCAGGAATTTAGTAATTTGCATTATTAGCACTAATAGATAATACCCATTGTATTGAGGTATGAGTTTAGCTTTATATTAATTGAAGGCAACCCATTTATCCAATAATGCTTTAACTGAATTGCGTTCAGCACATACTAGCAGATTGCATTTGTAAAACATATACGTTAAATTTTGACCGGATATAGCGTGGTCCGACCAGGAGGATCTACCACTGAATTTGAATACTACGATTTAATTCTGCAATGGATACTAGAAAGTGCACCAAAAAATTAGACACTAATTGCCAGCAGGCATACTTAGTGAAACTTGTCGCGGCCGCTACGCCACACCGACAGAATCACCCATATGCCACTGATGCCGGCGCCGATAAAGCCGAGGAAACCCAAAAAGGGTAGGCCAAAAATTGTCGGGCCGCCTTCTACGGTCATGACAATGGCGGTGCCAATAATTAAAGCTGCAGTGACCAAGCCTATGGTCACTCGGCTGGCGGCGCGGTCCAGTTCGTGGCCGAATTGATCCAAACGAGCGATATCGACGTTAATCTGCAGTGCGCCACGGCGTGCCGAGCTCAACAAGCGGCGTAAATCACGGGGTAAATCGGTTAATATATTGAATATATCGGAAATATTACGCATGCCACGTTTGGCCAAGGCATCCGGTTTGTAGCGCGCAAGCACGGCACGTTTAATAAATGGAGTAGCACCGGCAACCATGTCGAAGTCCGGATCCAATTGCCGACCCAAACCTTCAAGAGTAATAAACACCTTTAGTAACATGGCCAAGTCAGGCGGCATGGTGAGTTCGTAATCCCGCATTATGGTAGTTAAGTCTCCAAGCATGGCTGGCAAACTAATGCGTTGCAGAGAAACACCATGGTAATTATCTAAAAAGGTATCGATTTCCACCGCCAGGTTTTCTGTATTAATCTGTGCGTCACTGGCCCATTCCATTAATACATCAATGACCAGTGGCGTATCTTGTTCGATTAATCCGCGGATTAAATCCGTAATTTGTTCTCTTCGCGAGGTGGATAAACGCCCCACCATACCCATGTCAATAAACGCAATGCGATTATCGCTTAAATAAAATAAATTTCCGGGGTGAGGATCAGCATGAAAAAAGCCATCGTCCAATACCATTTTTAACACAGCATTGGAACCGCGGTTAGCCAGCACTTTACAATCTAATCCTTTGGCAGCTACTGCTTTTAAGTCCTTACCGGGTATACCATCGATGTATTGTTGAACATTGACGCGTTCACTGGTGTATTGCCAATACACTTTTGGAATAATGATATTGGGGTCATCCAAAAAATTATTGGCGATACGTTCGGCATTACGACATTCACTGGCCAAATCTAACTCCCTGCGCAAAGATAAGGTTACTTGTCGCACCACTTCTCGTGGATGAAAACGTCGCGCTTCCGGGATTTCATTGTAGGCGATTTCGGCTAAGCGGCTAAGTAGGCGTAAGTCTGCCTCAATTACCCGGCGAATTCCCACGTGCCGAATTTTTAAAACAACATCTTCCCCACTTTCCAGTTGGGCACGATGTACTTGGGCAATAGAACCGGCAGCTATGGCTGTGGTATTCAAGTTAACAAATATGTCTTCAGGCGCTGCTCCTAAGTCTTCTTCTAATTGCGGTTTTAATTTTGTAAATGCTTCAGGTGGCACCTGGTCTTGCAGTTTTTCGAATTCGCTAATCCATTCGGGTGCAAACAAATCGACGCGGGTGGCGAGTATTTGCCCAAGCTTTACAAATGTCGGGCCAAGTTCTTGAAAGGCACATTTTATTCGTTCGGGAGTCTCCATGCGCGCCTTTTGTTCGGCATCTTTCAAGCGTAAAACCTTTCCTGCTTGCTCCAATACGTGACTCATCCCCAGTCGCCTGACCAAATCCCCGAAACCGTAACGTACCAGCACGGAGGCTATTTCATGCAAACGGCCTAAATCACGGGCAGCCCTTAAGGTTTCCCAAAACATTGCTATTTATTTTTTGGCTTTTTAAGGCTGTCGGCGATGCCAGCCAATATACCACTGGCCGCACCGGCTACATCAGCAGTGAAATTGCTCGCAGCATGACCTACCGTTTTCAAAGTCTCTTTGCTGTTCTCTTGCAGTTTAGCACGCAAGTATTCAATATCTTTTAATACTTTTTGGCCGACTTCGGTGCCACTATTTTTGGCGTGTTCTACCGTATCACGCAAAACTTCCGCAACGGTTGCTTTGCTACTTTTTGCAACCTCCGATACGGTATCTAAAAGCATTTCTTCCAACCCCTTTAAATCATCCATCGCTTGTTTAAGTTCTTCCTGACTAAAGTCTTTAACCTTACCGGCTGTTTCTTCGATGGCAAGCTTTGAGGCATGGGCGGATTTCTCCAAGGCATCATCAAGCCCCGACATCACATCTTTAAAGGTGGTTTTCATTTTTTCGGTTTCTGCCCCTACCCCCTCCGTAGCACCAACCCACACCGATTTCACCACAGACTTTATGCGATCTATCTCAAGATGACCTTTGCTTAAGGCCTCCATGGTAATATCTCGGACTTCGTCGCGAATATCCTTACCCTCTTCGACGGCTTTTTTTACGGCTTCTTTGACCTTGTCAGTATCCACATGTTTTTCCTCAGTATTCATCACATTCTCCTCGCGCCGGTAACAGCTTTCGCACAGGTCGCTTTTCACTGCAATAAATTGAATTTATTTATATTTTTACTATAGCACAGGCTAAACTGAAGCTTCTTGACTTATGACATTTTTGCATGACAATTGCTCTGATATATTTACTAGCTTCACTTAGTTTAAACTACGATCCGACGTTTTCGGGAGAACATTATGTGCCAATTGATGGCGATGAATTGTAATGTACCTACGGATATTTGTTTTTCATTCGAAGGATTCCGCGCACGAGGTGGTAAAACAGATCAACACACTGATGGCTGGGGTATCGCATTTTTTGAAAATAAAGGTTGTCGCTTGTTTTTGGATGACCGGGCATCTTCCGAATCACAAATTGCTGAATTAGTTCGTCATTACCCCATTCATAGCTTGAATGTTATTGCGCACAACAAGCCCATAACCTGTGCCCATAGTTTCAGAATTTTTCTGAATAAAATTCAGCGGCAGTCTCAACGTCATGTTCAGCAAACAGATCCTCAAAAAAAAGGTAAATGTCCTCAATCTTAACAGTAACGTTAACTGGATTCAGTCCTTCATCTTTATTATCCAGAGGAATAACACCTGTCATCACCGCCCTATAATGTTCCATATCATCTATGTGACCAATTTGCTTAACGATTAAATTCATTTGATCAAGTGTAAAACTGTAATCCTTAACAAGTATCATCAAATCAAATAGGTCTCTTGATCGTACCCTGTCAGCTAACACCAACGTTTTTGCCGTCTTAAGCCCATCCATGCCAAGCACACTAAATGTTGCGCCAGGATCTTTGACTTTAGCTGTGTCTTTATAAAATTGCCGTTGATTTTGATTTTTTCCGAGGGTAAAAAAAGTCACTTTAATATTATTCATGACATAATCTCTAGCATAATCACGCAGGTTTTCGCCGGTATTGATTTTAAATTGTGACACGGCATTAGTATCTGTTATTTCATTGACATGGTTTTTACCGGCTCTGAGTCTGTTTATTAAGGCATCAATATTTCTAGTCGGTAAAATTTCATCAAATGCTGCAAAATCAAAATCAAGACTGACACGATGATTGATTTGCAGCGCCAGCGCTGTGCCGCCAACCAACGTTAACTCTTCAAGCTCTGGTGATTTTTCTAGCACGGCAAATAGCTGTCGGCTATCATCCAATAGTGCCGATTTAATAAGCCGTGTCATGCCCTGCTTCTTGCCCGTTGTATACCCGTACGAATCCTGCCTAGTAGTTTCTTGATGATAGAGGCTTGCGGTGTACCTGCCAGTTTTTCCGCTTCTGATTCAACTCGTTCGATACCAAAATAGTGGGTGACACGTAACATATCATTGAAGCGGGTCTTCTCCAGAACTAGCCGTATAAAAGTGGATTCTTCCATTTGTGGGTTGGACCAATCATAGGGAAATTCCAATTGCAATTGCTTTGACAAATAACCGTTACTTTTCAGGGATGGTATATTTGTGGTGTCAGATTGATAAGATACGGATCTGGGTACAATCGCAAGATCTAGCTCGGCGGCGTGTAATGCGGCGATCACTTTACCTATTTCAGAAGTTGGCTTACCCCGCTCAAATTCGGAAAGAAATCGTACACCAATATGATTTAAAGCGGCGGTTTTTCGTAATGACATGCCTGCATTCATACGCTTCTCTCGAGCTAAATTACCCAGTTCTTTCGCAGTGTTTACAATTATAGTGTTGGCAATAAAAGGCATAATAAAATCTCGATTTGTTTCCTGTACGGGATATTATTGCAAATTTTTGGCAAACAAACAACCGTCATGTATACCGTTAAGGAAACATTCTTGTAGGGTGGAGGGGTAATTCAACTCTTACATCAGTTAAAATTCTACAACTAAGTATTGTGTCCCTTTATTATTTAGGATTGCCGTAAATGTTCACGACTATGCCACATTCGAATCAATACAATCCGCTCATCTTCCAAAACATATCGGATGATATAAGGCTTCACCACAAGCTCCCTTAATTCTTCATTGCCAGCATCTGGCATTGGCTGACGTGTGCCTAAGCGAGGGTTATATTGCAAGGTTTCAATGGCTTGTTTTAGTCGTTGGCCTTCATTTTTGGCCTTTTCAGGCAAGCTATTTCGCTCTGTCCACACCTTTAGACGGCGTAGATCGAAACGCGCCGGTTCGGTCCAGACAATCTTTCGTCTCACTCTCCCCATTGGTCAAGCTCACCACTCACCTCGTCATGATCCACAACATCGCCAGCTCGATAAGATTCAATGCCTTTCATCGTCAGTCGTTGTATTTCCTCCTGTTGCGCCAAGTACTCCAAGATCGCTTCGCGCACTAACCAAGACTTTGAACGCCCCTCCTGTTCAGCCAAATGATCAAGGCTTTCAGCCACCTGGTCAGGAATTTGTGCAGTAATGGTTCTCATCATAACACCTCTATTGAAACTTATTAAAAACCAATAAGTTCTAATAATATACGATTATTCCCTCTCCCGCCACCCATTTTTCTTAAGTTGCTGAGAAAACAGGTTAGCGGGTAATACCAATCTCAACACCGGCATAAATTACATAATTAAGTATTGTGTCCCCCTAATTTTATAGCCTGCGCGGTTACGCGTTCCTCTGAAATATAAATGTTTTAATTGACGAAAATTAAATCGGGATCGTAGGGTGCGTTTTACGCACCAAACGCATGTCGTTATAATCAAGTATTTTTTCCGTTTGTATTCTCGTTGCTATATTCAACGCCGCTTGTGGTGCATGGAATGCACCCTACCAGCCTATCTCCCTCTACGCGCAAATATTGATGATATAATGGTGGTATCTACTGATTTTACAAAATCTTACTAAATGTATCCGCAAAAAACGGTGAGATAGAAAGGTAAAATTCTTTAACTATGAGGTATTTCTGCTTGATGAGGGGGTATTTATTGACCAGCTCTTTTAATCGTTCCGGCTCATTAAACACCATTTGCGCGAACAGGTTAAAATCGTTTTCGTAGTTTGTGTAGCTGTATTTGGCGATGACGCCGTCCTGATAATATTGTTCTTCGCCTTTTAAGTTGAGATCTTTGTCAGTAGAGTCGATTACCTTATCTAAATCTACTAAATAACGAAAACCTGGCTTATTTGCTTCCATCCATTGTTGAACTGGAAAATTGTAATTCCGCATTAATATGGAGCTAAATTCATGGTGAAACCCTTGCTTAATGTAAAAATCAGTGTACCCATTGTTGCGACCATCACTGGATAAATAGATGACGTCTACAGTATTGGTTGCCCCATAAATTACTCCAAAAAACTCCAGATTCTTACTCAACTTTATTGCGCGAATATTTGAACCAATCAATTTTGCGGGATATTGCTGCAATACCAGAGGCAGCAATATTGAAAAACGGGCAATTTCAAAATCTTCTATCTGTCTAGCTTTTCCATTTCTAGGGGGAAGTTGTGATTCCTTGCGAATAAAATTTCCATTAATAGTATGGACGATTTGTACACCATACAAATGCCCTAGATCTTGGAGTGATTTTTTATAGTCTGTGAAGTAATAAGTAATATAATCATCTATTACTTTCCTATCGAATAGACTTTCATATCTTGGAAGTGCTACTAAAAGTACAAAAAATATTATTAGTAATATGTATATCTTTGATCGATTCATGACGTTACTATCAGATTATCTTTAGAATGCTTGCGTGAATATTATCTGATAGGCGACTATTTTGCATAGGCCGACGATGCAGAGATTGCTCCTACACCTACAGCACCTACTGCTGTACGACCACCTTGAACCATTATTCGAGCACCTGTTCTAACCACAGTATTTACCACTGGACGTGACGCAGCCAATCGAAGCATCGCTGCCGCAACTGCAAAGGATGCAGCATCGTCTGCAACACCCACACCAAGAGTAACGATATCTTCGACAATAGTAGCCGTTATAATAAAATATGCTGCCGCTTTTAACACATCAGGAGATAACTCAGTCCACCAATTAGATCTATTTGCTTCAGGTTTAGGCATAGCAAGCTCTGTCTGTGAGCTACTCGGTCTAGGCATAGCCATTTCTGTAAACTGCTCAGAGGTATTCACACCAGTAGCATTGCCCACAGTCACAGGCTCCCCCACAAAATTCTGCACCGAATTACCCTGCTTAGGAAAAATCTCCATTTCCACACCAAAATCGCTGGCGGTGAAAAAATGGCCAGCTATTTTTCCCTGTGGCTGAATAATAGCGGGGACCTTCATGCTGACTTACATGACAGGTAAACCGGGAATGACATTTGAGATCCCGGCGCTCACACTAATGTCCGGCGCAAAACGGTTTTTTGATTGCAAGGTTAAACCAATTTCAAAGGTCGCCTTTTTTTGGCCCTCATTCCACCCCACTTTGGCGTCGGCTACTAATTTACCAAAAATCGTATCGGCCTCGGGTTTGACACCAGACGCAAAACCATTCTTTTTAATCGCCAGGATATCGTAGGTCTTCTCAGATTGAATGGTAACAGAACCCACCAAACTAACGACGGCCACATGCGTGGGAGCAGTGAAAACAATAACAGGTATTGCGTCAAACTCATATTGAAACGGGACACTGCAAAATTTGGTTTTTGCCCGAACCTTGCCTGTTTTACCTGGTATAGCCTGTGCGGTTACGCGTTCCTCTGGAATATAAATGTTTTGATTGACGAAAATCAAATCGGGATCAATAATTCGCAAGCCCGTAGCCGCAACCACCTCGGATTTATTGTTATGCAAAAATATCTCCGGCCACCGCATGGGATCCTCTAAAAAGGTTGCGCTAAGATCCCAAAGTGTGTCGCCTTTTTGTACAATATATGATTTTCCTATCAAACTCCCACTCATCTAAGGTACAAAGCGATTTTTGTGCATTATAAAGCAACCAAACTACAATTTTACGCAGAAAAATCAGAAAATTGTTTAGTATTTTACGGTAATACTACCATTTCTGCGCTATTCGTTGGGAGACAAACCTATCCAATACTTACAAACTTTTTCATTTCGACTAGCGTATGATTGACTTCCGCCTCTCAATGATTAAAATAGATATTGAATGTATTAGTAAAAAAATACAACTAAATCATAACTGTATTTACACCAAACAAGAGGCCTTACACGATCTTAAGCGGCTAAGTGATTGTTCTATTAGTCTATAAAGGTGGCAAAGCAGTTTCCGAGTTAGCTTGCAAACACTGTACTTTCAGCTATTGTGTTTCAACTCCCTCTTTGGTTAACTAATTAAATCTTAAAGTGTTTCTTTATCATTCACCAACCTTAGCAAATCATCTCAGGAGTTACTGTGAGAG
>Ga0316187_10000459_pt1 | contig 31646 bp, 16 predicted proteins | sample CroRivburrow1_MG_FD_204927 | JGI IMG/M metagenome (GOLD analysis project Ga0316187, IMG submission 204927) | Coastal sediment microbial communities from Maine, United States - Cross River worm burrow 1 | ecosystem: Environmental > Aquatic > Marine > Coastal > Sediment | place: USA: Maine... | reverse complement strand
CCACTCTACGCTTGGAGACCACAGTCCGGCCGAGTACGAAGAAAAGAAGTACAAAAAATGTGCATAACTTTGTGTCCATTTTTTCGGGGCAGTATCAACTTTACCTGCAACCATATTCTGGATTGAGAATAAAAAGAGGGATGCTCCCGGAATTGCCGCGCAAGCAATAGTAAATTGTAGCGCAAATTCATTGGCGGGATAAACCGGAGATTAGCTATGCGAATAGAATCTATATCATTAAAAAACTTTAAGGCATTTCGAGAAATTGAAATGAAAGACATTCCTTCATTTTGTGTGATTGAGCCTCACCCTTAGCCCAAGTTTACCTCTACCGATTAGGTTTCAATAAAACCATTCCCATGGCAGCAGGTTTATCTGAAACAGGCAATCGATTCAATATCGACCATTGTTCTCAAACCAGGCTGAGCCGCGAGTATTGTTGGTATTGAATTTATCACGATGCTACATGTCGCAATATCTCCGTTGACGCCACTCTTAATAACCATTTCAATGGTTGGCTCGCCCTCAATTATTATTTTCTCACACGGCTCAGGCTCACCGATTCTCGCCCGGAATGTCAATGTGATCGCTTCATGGTCGCCAATGAATCCGCGCCCGACCTGATTGACGCCAAGCGCATTCCCGGCAGAAATATTGAAATCAGGCGTTGTTACGTCTCGGTCGGCAAGAAACGGCTCAACAATGTCTTCTGTTTTGCTCAACTCCCAGCCCATTGTTTTCGCAATCATGTGCAATGATTCGGTCAAGCCGACATGGCGCAAAGTCTTACTTTCAACTTTTTTCATAAATTCTTCGACAGATAGCCCGGCGCCGACTTTCATTTGAAAAGGAATTCTACGAATTTGCGCATTTTGAAAACGTTCGACGCGTATCCCTTCAACATTGCGGCAAATCCCGGTCAAGGTCACCGGTAAAAAATCCATCAAAAATCCAGGATTTACGCCGGTCGACAAAATGGATACTTTATTCTTTTTTGCCAAATTATCTATCTCAGCCGCAAGTTCAGGCGCAGTCAACCAAGGATAGACCAGCTCTTCACAGGTCGATACGATATTCAGTCCATTGGAGACAATTTCCTTAATTTGTGGAAAAATATTTTTCAGGCCGGATGCGGTCGTTAACAACACAGCGTCTGCTTTGACTTCTTTAAATAATTTTTGAGGATCTTTTACAACAGTCACACCAAGAGGTTCTGACAGGCCGGACAGTTCGCCAAGATTCCGACCAACTTTTTCAGGATCAAAATCAATGGCTCCGACTATCTCGAATCTATTTTTTTGAACGAGTTGTTGTGTAATGCGACAACCAATCGGGCCGAGTCCGTATTGGATAACTTTAATTTTAGAATTCATTGTACGTTCTTATTTTTTGCGAATTGCAGATCAGTGAATTGAATATGGTTTCGTATAAAATCGATAGTAGTGAAAACACAAAACAGGCGGTAAAAAATTGGTACATGGCCGCCTTCAGGCTGAAATGCACCTTTTCCTTTTTGAAGGCGCCAAGTTGAACACAATTTGCCTCGCTCCGAAGAATGTGTGGGCGATGTCTGTCTGGCTCTGCTAAATTTCCTTTTTCATAATTCCCGCAAATTCCAACCTGCCTTCAAGTTCTCGGAAATCGACGTTAACAAGTTCCCAACCATTGGAACCAAGGGAATTAAGGTACGACTCTATATCGCCACGTTTCCTACATTTAAATAATCCTCCTTTTTCAACATCTCTTGTATCTACAATTTTATACTCAAATCTTTTCACTGTACCTCCTTAAAGCTAATTTCAAGCTAAAACCTGCCAAACAATTCTACAATTCCTGCATAATACCGTTAAAATTACAAACGCTTGTTTTGATAAACAAGAGAAAAAACCTCTCCGGTTTGGTGCGGATTGCCTCATAAAAAATATTACCGAGGCAATTTAAAAACAATGTCGTTGCCTCATAAATTATGTTACCCCAAAAAGGAGAAAACATAACTTTATAAGCAAAGCGCCCAGGCAAGTTCGGTCTCAATTCTATAAGTAACTGCATATCTATTAAATGCTTGCACATGGTTTTTTGAAATATTGTCTTCAGGTAATCTGAAAGTAAACCGACAAGCCATTGACGCCATTTAGCAGCCCGTTGAGGCTAAGCGAAAAGGCCTGACAAATTTGTTCAAAAATGGACAAAACGGGTTGCTGGAATTTGAATTCGTCGCTTACGAGCTAAATATGGGACACGTAATCTTGAGCTTTTTTAACGTGGGCTTTTACGAGGCTCCTATCGACCACCGAAAAAAAATTGCCCCATTCGGGCGGTTGTTTCCCTCGCACGAAAAAAGTTAAAATAAATGGATATAAGAAATCACGGTGTATAAAATTGCTGATAGGCCCGCCGCCAAAAGCGCTATTGGCAACTGCGTCAGCACATGATCCATTAGATCGGCGCCGCAAGCCATAGCCGACAAAATGGTTGTATCCGATATTGGCGAGCACTGATCGCCAAAGACGCCGCCGCCGAGCAGCGCGGCAAAATTTAAGGTAAAGTAAAAAGGATCGGGGTTGATGGCATAGGCCAACGGCAGCGCAATCGGCAACATAACCGCATAAGTGCCCCAGGACGATCCTATTGAAAAGGCAATAATCATGGAAATCAACATCAGCACAGCAGGCAAGATAAAGGGAACTTCGCGAAGAAAACCCGCAGTGGTCTCAATAATGAAAAGAGGCGTTCCCAGCGACTCTGAAACTTTTCCCAGAGTCACCGCTAATCCAAAAATAATGGCGCCCATGGTAACCCCTTTAATTCCGTCAATCACACCGACAAAAACATCCGACAATTTCATGCCGCGCAGCCGGGAGGTGAGCATGGCAGAGATGACAGAGAGGCCAAATGCTTCGAAAATCATCGGAGCGCCGGTGACTATCCACGGAATGATCGAAAAGCCCAACAGCACGCCTATCGGCATAAGAAAATCGATCATGGCCGGTTTATAGTAGTCCGGCACATGAGTTGTGTTGAGTTCTACCGAAAGCAGAGGTTCGGCGCCCGGAGCGTCCAACTGGCCGGTTTCAAGCGTTCTGTCAATGGCTGCCCGCATTCTTTTGCCGACGTAGAACATCTTGTCGAGTGAAAAAAACAAGGTAAACAGGACAACGAACCAGGCGTAAAAGTTGAACGGAATGGTTTTAAAGAACCAGACGATGGCCGCTTCCTGATCAGTGATAATGCCGCTCAGAGAATCGATGGCGATCAAACCTGCAATGTAGGTTGGCCAGGCGTTAAACGGTATGATGGCGGCGATGGGCGATGCGGTGGAGTCGACAATGTATGACAGCTCTTCATGCGAGACATTTTCACGATCAGCAACCGGCTTTGCCGTGGTTCCGGTCAATACTGTGCTGATAGTGCCGCCCTGGTGAAAAATGACGCCCATGACCCATGTGAAAAATTTGGCCGTGCGTCGTGACTTCACAAAGTTGCCTGCGATGTAATTGGAAAAATGCAATGCGCCGCCGTTTCGATTCCACATGCCAATTAAGCCGCCAAGCGCCCAGAGGTAAACCAGCAAGATCTGCGCATAACGCTCGCTGCCAAGGCTCGGAATCAGGAAGGCGTTGATAATATTATATTGCCCTGTGATTAAGCCGCCTAAAACAACACCCAGGAAAAGAGCCAGAATGACATTGCGCGTGTAGAAACAGATAAACAAGGTAACCAAAGCGGGCGCCAGCGAGAAAAAACCGTGATGTTTCACCGCATCGGTTATATCATGCTGGACAGCGGCGCCATACCAGGTAGAAGCGACTATCAACAAAATAACCGGCGCCCACAACCAACCTTTGAATTTACGCAGCATAATGCTTCCCTATTCTAAATAATGATTGTTTTTTTGCAATGCCCGACCGGCAAAACACCATTATATTTACCCGCCGCCACAGCTCTTTCACCGTTGACAATTACGTATTCCACACCAACCGACAATTCCTCAGGGCTCTGAAAAGTAGCGCGATCAGCGCCGGTTTTTCATCGATTAAAACAATGTCTGCAATATAGCCGACGCGAAGGATCTCGCGTTAGGTGATTCCAAATGTATGCGCTGTCAAAGAGGTTCAAGACGGATTTATAGCGTATTAATCGACAAAACAATTTTGCTGTCAAACACCTCATTTTGCGCCAAATTCAATTTCCACATTGGCAAAACAGTTGAGCTTTGGTAGACACGCTCGAACCCTCCTTCAGACTGTGAAATGGTTTCAATCGGAAACCGCCATATCCGGGCTGGCGCATCAAGCGCGATCTCAGCTTTCAGTTTGAGCCATTCGTCGGTCAGAGACAATTCAGCAACATCTGTTGTTTCCCCGTGGCTGCGTAATCGCCTGTCATCAATATTTTTACCGGGGAATGAATAATAACGATCCGGCGCATCTCCAGCCAACAGCGCAAAAGCCAGCTCAGAGCCAAACCAACAATCCAGCGTTTGCTCGGAGCGATTCCGAACGCGATAGCTTATCTCAATTGCGCTACTCGACGCATTGATCTTTATTTCCTTTGTCAGTTCCACCGGCAACAAATGATCATTGATCTGCACATTGCCGTTGCGCGACAGGACAAGCCGGACAGAATCGCCAGACTTCTCAACTTCTGAGCCATATTCGGCATTGACAAAATCACCACTTTCCCGATAGCTTGATTTACTCATACCGTCGAGTGAGACATCATCTGCAACAAAGTGGTCAATCAGGGCGACGCGGCGATACCAGTCGTATTGCAAGCGCTTTTCAAGACCTTCCTCCTTCGACACGACCCTGTCATGAATGCTGGCAATCGAAGCGTCTTCATGGTCTCCGCTTTCATACTTGTTTGCGGCGTCGCGCAACTTTTTGTGATAAGCTTCCTCCCGGCGCGTCATGGTGTCGAGCAGATTGATGGCGCATGGTTTGAAATCCAATTCGGTCAGCGCGCCGCCGGAACCGGGAGAGAATGCCAGCCAAAGTTTTGAATTGGAAATGATCACTTCATCCAGGCCATCGCTGTCAAAATCGACAACATCAGTTTGAAGCCATTTTTCCTTTTGGCCAAATTGTAATTTATCGAGAATGGCGTCGGCCTGGATCAGGCTGCGATAGATGGCAAACCGCAAATGGCTAAGATACAATCCGCCAAAAACACCATGCCAATACGGACAATTACATTGCCCCGCCCAAAGCAGATCCTGCGCCTGTTTAAACGCGCCTGTTTGGCCAAAATCAGCTTCAAACTGTTGCACGCGACGACTGAGGGTTAGCATCCGTTTGTGCATTTGATTTGCTTCAGGATATTTGGCCATGAAATTTCGCCAGAAACCGCCTTTGACAAAAACCTTAAAACGGTCATGCAATTGTTCCTGCTTCAGGCGCGCTTCAAACTCCTCGTATTGATGAATTGCAGTAGTTGGCATAGACCATTCCATCATTTCACGATAGGAAGCGGTCGGCAAATAAATCTTGCCAAGGGGTTTCTGCTGTTGCGCCGCTTCAGACAAATGGATCAGTTCAATCCAATCAGAATTAGCCTCAAGAGCCTGAAAAAAACTCTCCACCCAACCGTTGCCATAGCAATGCTCATACGTCTCAGGCCAAACGCCGAATTTCTCTCCGTCATCTGCGTAAACAACCAAACGCTCTCCATCATCAGTGGCTCTGGAGCGCAAAAAGTCGATGGTGCTTTCAGGAGATGCAAACGGAATATTGTAGCGCATCGCCTCAATGATGGGAAACAATCGAACACAACGGCCTTGATCTTCGGTGATATAGTGGCCATATAAGTCATCATCGTTCAAACCGGCGCCTTTAAAATGCGAATCGTCAAGCACAACATAGTCGATGCTTGCTTCTGACATCACACTTGGCAGGTTGGGTTCCCAAATCCGTTCAGCCAACCACATTCCAGAGGCTTTGTAAGCAAAATTCTCCTGCACAAACCGGTTCATTTTTTTGATTTGGCCAATGCGATCCCGCTGCGGAATCACAGTTAAAATCGGCTCGTAAAAACCGCCTGACATCACTTCTATTTGCCCGGAAGCGACCAACTTTTGCGTCCGTTCCAAAAAAACTGGCCGATTCTGAACAATCCACTCATATAGCGGCCCGGTAAAATGCTGCGCCAACCTTATCTTTGGATGACGTTCCAACGCTTCGAGAAATGGCAAATACGCTTTGTTGTAGGATTCCTCAAATACAAAGTCAAAATTTCCAACCGGTTGATGGTTGTGAATTGCCAAAGCAAGCTTAATTCGTTTGCCCATATCCGCACTTTCACTTTCTTTCCAATTTAAAAAAATCGTTTATTTATACAGATCTTCATCGGCCTGATTCAGTCAACAACAACAAGATGGCGCCGACGTTAAATATTTAACTCAAAAGACAGCACCTACTTCAATTTAATCGCCTTCACCGACTTTTCAAAATCTCCAACCTTGAGATGAATAAGATAAATGCCGGAGGCCGCTTCAATACCTTTATCGCTTAAACCGTTCCATTTAACCTGATAAACGCCGCTTTGATATTCCCGGCGCAGCAGCGTTCTAACCCGTTGCCCCTGTAAATTATAAATGTCAATGGCGACGCTTTGACTTTGGCTCAACTCAAAAACAATATTGGTTTCAGGATTAAACGGATTAGGATAATTTTGATGCAACTGAAAGGTTGCCGGCGCGATTTTATCATCATTGCCGCTTACAGAGACGACCGCGCTGTCAGGCGAACTTGCAAACACCAATGCAGTATAGCCTGGAATGGTGAGGGACGGAATCGGTATTTGCGTGACGGGAAAGACGCTCTGATCAAAAACATTATGCCACTCCCCTGTCGCAAGCCATTGAACATTGGCGATAGTTTGCTCGCTGCTTTTAAAGTTGGCCGCAATCACAACCTGCTCGGTCGACACGCTGTCCGCAAAACCCCACACCAAAATTTTTTCAGAATCATATTGTTGTATTTTTTGCAATTGACCGCGATAAAGCGCCGGATTCCTTTTTCGATGACGAATTAATGCCGCATAATAGTCGTAATGCGCCCGACCTCTGGCGGTTTGCAGAAAACGCCAGTCCACCGGTCGGTACGAAAGCTTCGAATCATCACTTCTCCAGCCGCGCGGCTCACTGAATTCAATTCCCTGCCAGAGCATCGGTATGCCAAGCGAGGTGAACATCAAGGTTGCGTACAGCTTGTCCCTTTTTACCGCTTCATCCACCGTAACTCCTTGAAAAGTGGTCATTTCAAAAATCAACGACTGCTCATCATGGCTAACCGTCATGTTTACCGGTTGGGTGCGATCGCCATAACGCCTCGGTGTTGAGGGCGTGTCGTTTGACTGATAAGCGCCCAGATCAAGAACCAGACTTTTAATTTCAGCAAGGCCTGTGTTTCTAAAACGGGCTTCGTCAAAAACTTCGTCGCGGAAACTATCGTGCCAACCGCCGGTCAGGCCAGTGTTGAAAACGAGAGCGGGGCTTTCAGGCAAATGCTCGGCAATCTGATAAACGCGATCTCCATAATCCTGCGCAATTCGATTTGCCCAACCTGGAATTCCTTTGTCCGGCTCACTCACACTCCAGCCAATGCCTTGTGTAAAGTCATAACGAAAACCATCGACGCGATATTCATCAAGCCACATTTTAAGCGAGGCGTAGACGATTTCCTGGGTTTCAGGCGCCCAATGATCCATATCACGGAAGAAAAACAAGGCGTCCTCGTTCGGTCTGAAATCATTGTTTTGTTTGAAATAGGGATTTGCGTTCGCATCTGGCAACATTTGCCAAAGTGAAGCGGTGTCATTGAGGTGATTAAAAACAACGTCGACAATTATTGCGATTCCTCTTGCATGCGCCGAATCCACCAACGCCTTGAACTCGGCCGGCGTGCCATACGAAGGTTCCAGCGCGAAATAAGAATTCAAATCATAGCCCCAGGAATGACCGGAAGCGCCTCTGCCGCCGAAATCATTTACAGGCATCAGTTCGATTGCGTTAACGCCGAGCGAATCCAGGTAAGGCAGACGCGTTATCATTTCCGAAAAACCGGCCTCTCCCCCATTCATGCCCAAATATCCGCCGGCAAATTCACCGATGTGCAGCTCATAAATAATGAGTTGGTTTAACGGCGGGCGAACAAAATCATTGCTTTGCCAGGAATAATTGTCTGCGGTCAGACCTTGCGGGCCAATTGTATATTGGGAAGCGCCGTCATCCGCTGTCCATCTTCCCCAGGGATCGTTAATGATGGCGCCGGAATCGGTTTCATAGAGATATTTGTATGTCCCCGGTTTCTGCTCCAGGTTGATCCACCAATTATCGGAATCATTATCTTTGCGCATCACCACAGGCTGCGCGGACATGGCTGACTGACCGTCAGGGACTACTCGCAAAAGCACATAATTTGTGGCGCCAGCCCGCAATCGAAATGTGGTGGAATCGTTTGAAGTCGCATTGGGCAGCGTAACGCCGTGTTGCGCATAGTCGGGCATTGGCATGATTTGGGCGCCGCTGGTCAAAACAGAAAAAGTAACCGTATCGGCATTTGTTCCCACATTAAGAATTACGCGATAACTGCCATCACTTAACGGCGATGGCGGTGTAAATTGAAATTTCTTTGCGGCAAAGTTGTAAGCGGCGCCTAAATTTTCATAAAGCGTTCCGTTTATGTCTAAAGTAATGGCTGAAGTGTCAACTTTTGAGCCGACTTTGGGAAAAATATAAGCGGAAATCGTCAGGGAGCCGCTTTCCAAAACACCCAGGCGCTGGTTGGGCAGGAAATGATAAATCGTTGGATCTTTTGTGTAGAGAAAAGAATTCAGATTGTCATTCGAATTTACATGATGATTCAACGGATCATTGGGCCAGGGCGAGGCGCCGTTATAGTAAAACTTATATTGCCATGCGCCCGCAACGCCGCCGGACGGGTTGCCTCCAATCGGCAATCGTTGCGTTCGAGCCCATTCACTGCCATTATAACTCATCGGCCAGATTGAATTGTCCCAGCCGTTGAATTCACCAACAAGAAAACTTTGTTGATTGCCCTTATATCTAAAAGTTACATCAACACTGTCTTGCGCTTGTAAGGATGTCGCAAACAAAAAGAGCATGGCAATTGTAAACTGCTGTTTTTTTACAAATAACATAATAGCCTCAAAATTAATAGATGCAACCCGCTTTGCAAGAGCAAATCACTTAGATTCAATTTCTATTTTACCAAAACCAGATAATCCCACGCAGCGAGATCAAATGCCTGGTCTGGTCGAACCGAAACCGCCGCTCCTGAAAACAAATCTTTATACTCACCGGAACAAGCGTCGCTTTTCAGCAGATTAAATTGTTGAGCCTGACCGCTTAAATTTAAAAGAACCAACGCCTGGTTTTGGTCATTTTTACGAATGAAGGAAAATATAGTTTTTTGGGCGCTGTTGGCGATTTTTTGTATAGGCGCGCCAAATCCACCATTCCAAAACAACCTGTTCTCTCGTTTTTCTTTAATCAAAGTTGTGTAAATTTGTCTAAATTTGTGCTCGCGCCACTCGATGACATCTTTGTCAAAAAACTTAAGGCGTTTGTCAAGACCCGCTTCCTGTCCACTATAGAGCAAAGGCATGCCCGGTATGGTTGCGCAATAGACCGCAAATACTTCAGCGGCGTCCTGCAAGCGCTCATAAACCGTTCCATTCCATGAATTTTCATCGTGATTGGAAGTAAATTGCATTCGGTAAGCAGTATTTGGATACACCGATTTTTCTTTTTCTAAAAGCGAATCGAGCCAGGCTGCCGTATGCTTGCCTTGCGCCACCTGATTCAGAGCATGGTGCATATCCCAGCCATAAGTCATATCAAAAGCAGCTTTATGAAATTCCGGGCCTTCCGCCTCCGCCAGCATAAACACTGGCTTGATTTGGTCGAGCTCCTTTCTTGCTGCATCCCAAAAATCCATTGGAACCATGCCGGCGACATCGCAGCGATAACCGTCAATGTCAGTCTTTTCCACCCAAAATTTCAGGGCGCGCAACATATATTGACGCAATTCAGGCTGTTCATAGTTTAAATCAATTACATCGCCCCAATCTTTAACCGGAGGAATAAAATTGCCTCTTGCGTCTTTTGTATACCAGTGCGGATGCGACGCGGTCAACGGGTTGTCCCATGCGGAGTGATTCGCCACCCAATCCAGAATAACATACATGCCGAGTTCATGAATTTTTTGCACAAGTTGCTTGAAGTCATCCATCGTACCAAATTCAGGATTGACCGCAAAGTAGTCTTTGACAGCATAGTAGCTGCCAAGACTGCCTTTACGGTTCTTCTCGCCAACCGGATGAATGGGCATTAGCCATATAATGCCAAAACCCATTTCCTGCAATTCCGGCAATCTCTTTTCAAAAGCCTTGAAAGAGCCTTCTTTGGTATACTGGCGTATGTTTACTTCATAGATGCTCAGGTTTTTACTAAATTCAGGCGGTTGAATAACATTATTCTGCGCGCACAAACTATTTTGTCGAAACAAAAAAAATAGTAAAAACAATAGGATAACCACACAAACTTGATTTTTATTACTTTGCATATTCTCTTTGGCGTTAAAATTTCCACTACATTTTTGTTTACTCCGGCTCTGGCTAGTCAATTTTAACTTCCTTTGACAGATGTTTAAACCAGTAGTGATACAGCCCGGTGGAAAGCAATGTAAGCAGAACAAGCAACCAGCCGAATTGATCCCAGCGTTTCATCATCAATGCCATGCCGGTGAGAAAAAGAACAACCTGCCATGGAACCGCTATGAAAGTAGCTATTTTATCGCGCCGGTTCTCACTGTCAATTGCGCTTCTAATCTCAGATGAAAGTTTTTTCTTGATCGGCGCCCAAAAACCAAAAGGACGGGTTATTTTGTAAAATTCAAAGAGGACTTTTTCGTCGGTTGGTTTGGTAAGAAATGTGCCAACCACTATTCCAAGAATGGACGAGAGGGTTGTTGCGATGAAAGCAAAGTATTCGGGAATATTCGGCGCGACTATTTTTTGTATAACTGCGGCCAACATTCCGGCAACGCAGCCTACAGCAAAACCGTAGCCGTTCATCCGCCACCAATACCAGCGCGCCAACAACGGGAACAGCAATCCGGCGCTCAGGCTCAATGTAATCCAACCCCAAATTTCATTAAGATTTTCAACGGTCAAAGTGAAAAGCAGCCCTATCACCACCAAAAGAACAGAAGCCCAACGTCCATGCGACATCAATTGTTTCTCACTTGCTTTTGGATTGATATAAGCCTGATAAATATCCTTAACCCAATAGGCTGCGCCAGCGTTGACCGTTGAGTCAAAAGTTGACATGGCGGCCGCCATCAAACCGGCGATGAGAAACCCCTTGACGCCAATGGGAACCATTTCATTGATGACAACCGGCAGCACCCGTTCAGGATCTTCAATGACGCCGGCCTGTTGGCCAAACGCCACCCCCATGATGGCAATTGCCATGATAAACGGCCAGCGGAAAGCCAGCAAAGTAGTCCACAACAAAGAGAGTAAACCAGACTCGCGATCGCTTCTCGCCGAATAGTAACGCTGAATCATATATTGCATGGTGCCGCCGCTTCCTTCAATGGTCACTTTGACCAGATAGAAGAAAATCGCAATGCCGAAAAGGTTGTAAATAGAATAGGCCGACTCAGGCGCAAAGTCAAGATTCCATGACGGAATGAGGTTAGTCCAGGCTTCACGTGTGGTGGCAACCGATTGAAAGCCGCCTTCCCAAAGCGGGGTGGAAATCTGAAAAGTCTCTGGCAGATTAAAATTAACAAATGACATAACGCAGATGAAAACAATCGTTCCAAATATCAAAAAGCCTTGAAAGACATCTGTCCAGACAACCCCGTAAAGGCCGCTGGCAACGGTGTAGATCATGGCCAAAACGATCATTAATGTGGAGGCCCAAAATTGAGATGGCATACCGGCAAAATCGGGAATGCCAAGAAACTCTGCAATAAATTTGCCGGAACCAACGGCAAAATAGGTGATCATGGCAATGGTCATAATAATCACCGAAATCGCGGCAATAATACGGGCGATATCGCCATCTCTACGGTCGCCGAAACGCAACCGCATCCATTCGGCAAGGGTCATCACCTTGGCGCGGCGGTTCCATTTTCCCTGAAAAATCATCAGGAAGGCCATAATCAAGGTGACGCCGCCGCGTATTTCTACAAAAAAACCGCTGGCTCCCATGGCAAAAATAAATGCGGTGTTGATCATGGTGCCGCTGACATCGAAATTGGAGGCCATGCCCGAAGCGCCGAGCGCCCACCAGGGTATTTTACGGCCTCCCAGAAAATAAGAATCGATTCCCGCCGAAGCGCGGCGTTGCATATAAAGCCCAACCAACACCATGCCGGTGATATAAACCACAACTATCGCGTAATCAATAAATGCCATTCTTCCCTCCGTTTATCTTCTGACTTTCGTTCCACGCCTGAATATTTATTTTGTCGCTCACAATTAACCTTCTGTCAATCCGAAACTACTTTAAAAAAATTGCTGGCCGCTTTAATAAAAGTTTTTACGGAATGACAGCGTATACTGAATCAGTCAGTGTGACCGGTTGACGCAGCAAAAACTTAATGAATAATCACCCCGCTTAAAGGGGATAAACTGATGACCGATGAGTCGCCTTCGGTTTTAATGGCTTCTTTTTTTCCAAACAGGATTTCTTGTGGTTTTCCCGGACTGGAAATATTCAGATGAACCATTTCGTCCCTATGGCTGCGGTTTAAGACAATGGTGAGCGTGTCATCCTTCGAGAATCTTTGGAAAGCAAAAATCTGTTTTTCATTATCTGCCAAAATCGTTTGATATTTGCCTGATTTCAGAACCGGATATTTTTTTCGGATTGAAATCAGCTTCTGATAGCGCTCAAACAACGGTTTATTGAAAACGACTGAATCTGAGGTTGCATTTGCAGGCAAAACCGATGAGTAGGTCTCATTCTCGTAACTTAAATTTTGCCAAACCATTGGTTTGCGATCATCCGGGTCGTCAGCACCCCACATTCCTGTTTCATCGCCATAATAGATGGCTGGAGCGCCGATATAAGTCATTTGAAAAAGTATGATCAAATTTGCGATTTGTCTGTCTCGTTCAGAGGGCGCCGTCAAATCATATTCAGGATTGTCCCAAATACTGCACATCCGATCATATTCCCGATCCGGGTTTTTGACCATACTCGCCAGCCTGTCGGTATCGTGACTATCAAGCAAATTCATCAGAATATGGTTGCTTTCTTCAGGATATGCCTGACGAATAGCACGAAGTCGCAGGTCAAATTCAGTGGCGGAGATTCTGGTTTTTTCATCAACAAAAAAATCCATTAGCGCATAAGCAAACGGATAATTCATATTTGATTCAAGTCGTTTGTCCGAAACCCAGGCGGCCATCTTATCGATCTGTTCAGCTGGTGTTCCGCCATACCAAATCTCACCGACTGTTATGGCTTCCGGATTAATGGATTTGACAAATTTCTGCCAATCACGCCAAAATTCATTTTTAACAAACCTTGCGACATCAAGGCGCCAGCCGTCAACGCCATCCGACGGATCGCCATCTCCGTTCGGATCCATCCAGCGGCGGGTTATGTTGAAAATATAATTTCTGACCGGTTCAACAAGCCCGTTTTCATCTTCCCGAAATTCTGGCAGTGATTTAATGCCCCACCAACCATTATAATCAAATTCATTGGTGTCGGGCGTGGCGGGATCGTCCCAGGCAATAACATCGAACCAATCCTTGAACCGCGAGCTTTGCTGATTTTTCAGAACATCCTGAAATGCCCAAAATTCTCTGCCGCAATGATTGAAGACACCATCTAAAACAATTCGAACGCCCAGTTCATGCGCCTTGTTAATCAATTGCAGAAAGACGCTATCAGCGCTACTCCAAGACCAATCTTCCGGGGAATCGGTATCCGACATAATGATAGCCATGTCGCCATCCCTGTCATAGCCGAAATTATTGTCAACATGATGATAGGTTGTCGCATCATATTTGTGCATGGACTGCGCTTCGAATATCGGGTTGAAATAGATGACTTCAACGCCTAGTTTTTGCAAGTAATCGAGTTTTTCAATTACACCGATCAGGTCTCCGCCATACCGGCGATCACGAACAATATCGTAAAACGGCAAATTTCGGTCGCGCTCCCACTCCTGCAGCTTAAACCAATCAGAAGTCCAGGGATGAACCTGCCATTGACCAACATCAGCGCTCACAACATTTTCTTTTACCGGGTCATTTCCCGGATAACCGTTTAAAAACCGATCCGGAAAAATCTGGTACCAAACCGCGCCTTTTGCCCATTCAGGAACCTGACAGTAAACAAGCGTCGCTTGCGAAGAGATAAAAAACAAAAACATCATTACATGAAGAATCCTGCGCCTCATTCTATAACCTCTCTAATTGTCTTTTCAAATCAGCAGCTCCGGGAAAAACCGGACTGATTTTCTCCAGCGCGGCAAGCGTTTTTCGGGCTTGGTCATATTGTCCGCTCAACGCATAAGCGCCGCTCAGATTGTAAGCAATTTGCGCGTCATCCGGAGCCATTGCATAGGCTTTTTCCAGATATGGCAACGCTCTTTTTGTCTGCCCTTTTTCAAGAAAAATCTGACCGAGCCATTTATTGGCAAAAGAAGAATTTTCCAATTTCAAAACGTTTTCAAGATAGGGAACCGCCGCTTCAAGTTGTCTGGCTTTAATCAGCATATCGGCGGCAAGCAAATATGGCGTATCGTTCATCGGCGTTAAATGAACCAAAGCGCGGTATTCCCGGAAAGCCCTCATCCAGTCACTTCTTTTTTCATGATATTCAGCTAGCGACACATGCGCATGTTCAAGGTTGGTTTTATCGTCCGCCCAAGCTTTGTATGCGAGGGAGTCGACCAGCGACACTGGTTTGTAAGCAAGCAATGTTCGATTGGGAGCCGATTTTGGTTTGAACGGCCATCCCCCTGTTAATATTCGAACACGCAAGTCACAGTATGCGGCGTCAAGTTCTGTAAAGCCCCAATGCTCACGATAGAAAGCGGACGGTTTGACCAGCGCTTCATCCCAGACATCCGCAATAAAACCATTTTGGCGCATGGTCTCAAAGAAACCGTCTGCAAGCGCAAAGTAGCCGTCGATATTCGGGTGCAGATGTTCAAGCATCAGGCGCTGACCAATAATGGCATTGGGCGAAGCATTTTCAAAAATATGACGCATCGGCGCAAACGGGACATCAAAACGGGAAGCGACATCTCTGACAATTTCATTGAAGGCTTCCGGCGCTCTGAACCTGAGGCCGTCCAGATCTTTGGCCTTGAGATACAATTCACGCGCTTTATCGATTTTACCGGATTTTTCAAACAAAACCGCCTGTTTGTAAACCGCGTCAGCCTCTTCCAGCCCCTCAGACTTCACGGAAACAAACGGTTTTTGATCTTTTACATTGCTCACCAATTCACTCAAAACAACCTTTACACCGGCATTCCGGGCAAGCGTGACAATATCCTCTAAATTACCTTGAAATTGCTTTTTGCCCAACTCAAATAATGAACTGTTCAATCCAATCGTCTGTTCGGCCACCATTCTTTCCATCAGAGTAGCCGAAGGCTTGCTCTGATCCGTATCCGACATCATGTTTTGCAGCGTTCTCCTTAATGCGCCCACAATGTCCCGCATGAGGAGAAATACTTTGCTGCGTTGCATATTCAGGTAGAGCTTGACAAACCAACGCGCTCTGCCCAGAGACTCATAGGAGCCGGCGCCAAGCGCGCCGTAAAATTCATTGTGACCTGCATAGATTAGCAAAGCATCCGGCTCTTTGTTAAGAATTTCATCGAGAAAGTCCAACACCGTATAGGTGTTAACCGCTGTCAAGCCGAGGTTGACCACTTCAATATGGCGATCGGGAAAAACATCCTGCAAACGAAATTGTAGAATGCGCGGAAACTGCACATTGTTGCCATAGGGATACCCGGCTGTGGTTGAACCGCCCAGCGCAAAAACTCTGTAGCCATTTTCAGGCTTCTCTTTTAAAAAAAGATCATTCTGGGGGTCTGGAATTGTACTTTGCATAAAAAAATAGCGCCGGGCGACGTTCGGATTACACATTAAGTAGTCCGAATAAGCGCCTGGCGCCGGGATAAAAAGGTCAAGATTTCCGCCGTAGCTGGTCAACTGTAGTCCCAATTCGACAAAGCCAAAAAACACAATGGGAATCAACGCCAAAAAGAATGTGAAAAACCTTTTGCGAGCCGGAGAAATAGCGATGGCGTTTTTTGTCTCTTTTTTCATTCTGAAATGGGGTAATTGCTTTTATACCGCAGGCGGATTTACACAGAATTACAGGCATGGGCAAAATGCCCATGCCTTTGAGTTTTGTCTAATAGAATTATCGGAGTAAAGTCATCTTGCGAACCTTGGTGAAATCACCGGCATTCATCCTTATATAATAGATACCGGATGCGACTCGACTTCCGCCGCTGTTGTCGCCACGCCACTTCTGGGTATACCTCCCGGCAACTTTTTCCTCGTCCACCAGTGTTTTCACCAGTTGGCCGCCAAGATTAAAGATCTGTATTTTCACTTTTGTCCTGGTAGTCACAACAAACGAAATGGTGGTTTCTGGATTAAATGGATTGGGGTAATTTGGTTTCAGTGCAAAACTTTGTGGACTCATGCCGCCATTTTCACCCACACTGGTTGGTATGGTTAAATTTGGTGGATCTTCAAAAGGCAGATCTACTTCAACCCAGTCAATGGTCGACAGATTAAATTCCGTTGGCCATTCAGTGGTGAGGTCGCTATTGATATTGGTCGGCCAGACAAACTGATAGTATCGACGACCTGCAGCAAAGCCGCCTCCGTTGTTCACATAGCCATCTCCTGTGTTGCCGTAAGCGATAACAAAACCAAGTTGATACCAGGCGCTATCCTTTATTTGCCATGTGCCGGTGTAGATCATGTCGTTATCCGGATCTTCGAGCCGCAAAACTCTGTCGCCAAAAGTTTTATAGCCCTGGGAAAGCGCAAGCATGGAACCGTCTGGTTGAATATAGACCGAATCAGTTGCCGGATCAAAAAGTTCTAACGTATTGCTGGCTGCAGATGCGGCTGGAGCCATGTTAACACTAAATGTTACATCTATATCATGTGGGATGCCGGCATTAGCGGGAACGCTGGCAAAGAACTGACGGTCAAAGCCAAAATCGCCCGGAGGCGCTTGGGTCGCGGCATTGGCAAATGAAAATGTTCTGTCGCCGCCGCCAGTAGTGGAAGGTTCTTCCCAACCACTGTCATCATTTTCATCATTCACCCGCTGGATCAGTAAGTTTTCAATGTAGTTATCGCTGGCAGGGTCTACGCGCGATGTGTCAAAAACAACGAAATACTTGTAACGGATCTCTGCGTTTGGAATTGCCGTAAACGGCTCGGCGGCAGCCCATTCCTGAAGAGCCGGAACAAAAGCGAGGTTAATGAAATCGCCCGGTCTATCCCAGCCTTTTGCGCCGATGACGGCTATCCTGTCGCCAACACCACGATCAAACAGCCCTAAAGTTTCAAGAGCCTCAGTGCTAACTCGAAACGACACCTGGCTGTCAATTGGCTTCGTTCCGACCGGCGCTAAATCGTTAAAATATGCCCAGTGCAATGTGGTGTCCGTTGCTGTGACAAGACCGGTTGTATAAGTGAATGTGCGATCTCCTATATCTCCTTCCCAATCAACGCCATCATCAGCCTTGTTTTCTACAAAAAACTTGTACTTTTGAACGCTTCCAACCTCAATCGAGTCCTTCGGTATATATGCAGCCCCTGACCAAAAGGAACCGTTGTCAACCGAGCCTGTTTCCCTTGACAACGTCACTAAAGTCGTTCCCCAATCGATACTTCCGCCAGAAGCTGCATCATCGCCACGCACGCCAAGCGGTCCATTGGCATCCGGGTCAAACTTCAGCGCCTCTGTCACGCCGCCCATGTTTACCCGAAAATATACGGTGACACTATCTGTTTTTGTCTCAAAAGGGCGCCAATACGGATCGACTGCGGGAGCGCCGTCGGGCTGATAATACTGCGCCGAAAGTGTGGTGTCGGCATTGCCGATGATCAGAACCCGGGTATCTTCCTCCATACCCTGCGAAAAGTTAAAAGCGCCTTCCCAGCCGCCACCAGGATGTGTGCCTGAACCATCAACCGCCGCAAGATCTGTCCAGAATTTATAAGTAAGCGTATCGCCTGCAGTCATTTCAAATGTGCCAGACCAATAATCACCGCCAACATTATCCAAAACCATAGTTGAGGCTGAACTCCAGCTAATATTGCCGCCGCCCGGCAGAATATCGCCATCAACAGTGCCATCTCCCCGCACTATTGCGCCGCGAATCTGCACCGCTCCGGTCTCGCCAAGTGTATCAAGATTTGTTGATGTGTTGCAAACAAATGTCACATTGACAGTTTGGCTCATGGCAGGAAATGCGTAAATTCCAGAGAGCGCAACAAATAAGAGCGCAATCATACTTTTTGTAAATGTTTGTTTCATTATGTTCTCCCTAATTCATTGTTTACCCCCACCCGCAAGTTAAGCAGTTTTCAATGAAAACCGCATTACTCCAAAGCGATGGGCTTGAAGAAAACTTATATTACTTTTAAAACTTCGGTTAAATCGCCCTCCTTTCAGTTTTTTGTATTTGAACTAATGAATAGCAAAGTTATGGATTTTTACCTCGTCATCCGGCGCTCAAAGCCTGATCTCAAGAGAAAATCGATTTACGCCGCCCAGCGTTTGAAAACTCTGAAAAGCGTAACCCGCTGAAAATTGTGGACCGGAAGGCAATGCTATATTAATGCCAAATCCCAAGGTTAAACCCTTTTCCCTTTCATCCAGAAAAAGATCGTTAAAACCACCGCGCAAGACCAAAAGTTCTTCAAATAAACTATATTCTGCGCCGAAACTCAGGCTTTGAGAATTATCATTTGGAGCCGCGCCAGCGGTTGAAATAACCAAACTGCCATTCTCGGTTTGAAGGGCATTCCAGGCAAGGCCAACCCGCATAATAACAGGCGCGTCAAACGCATCGGTTTTATACCGGCCAACAATCGTCTGATTGTCTCCATTCTGCTGTGGCGCGCCATCGACGCGCACATTCAAATCATCTCCATCCATTTGCATCTCAGTTCCAACATTTGAAATACTGACTCCCAACCTGATTCCGGGAAATGGCGTGTCGTAAAGGGTTCCGATATCAAACATAAACCCGACAGCGCTTGAGTTCATTATTGTTTCGTTTACAAACTTAAAATTAGCGCCAATCGAAAACCTGTCGGTCAAATTACGGGCATACGCCACGCCCACCGCAAAATCATCGGCGCTGAAAGTTTCGCCTGTTCCATTGGGCTGAGCCATTGTGGTAACTTCAAACTTATCAGAAGTCAAGGCGGTTACACTCAAAGCGATGACGCCAAAAGATTGAACCGGTATTGCAAGGCCAAAATAATTAAAATCAACACCGGGCAACCAAGGGGAATGATCAACAAACAGTGAAATTTTCTTTATTCTTGCTATACCGCCCGGATTCCAAAACATAGCGGAAGCGTCATCAGAAATCGCGACAAAAGCGCCGCCCAATGCGGCGCCGCGAACGCCAACCGGTATTCGAAGAAATGCAGCAGCCGATGTTCCAACTTTATTCACTTGTTCCTGGCAAAGACCAGTTGACAAATTGCCAAAAATAAAGGCCATGCATAAGCACAACGCAACTGCGGTTTTATTAAGGATCCTGTCCATAAAAAGCTCCGTGAATTCCAACTACTTTATAATTGCAAAATTACCGACTTTTTGAGCTATGCCGGGCGCATCGATATGATAGATATATAAGCCATAAGAAATTGAGAGGTTGTCCCGGCTCAACATATCCCAAATAGCTGTTCCATTGTCCAGCGTTTCCTCATGTTCAATTTTATCTATTTGAACACCGTTCACATTAAAAATACGAATGGTGCATTTTCTCGGAAGATTGATAAAATGCAGCTCACGCGGGCCGCGTCCGGAAGTAAAGGGGTTTCTCGGCTCCCAGGTCTCTCTGGCAATGTAAGGGTTTGGAACAACACGGATGTCATCTAACTCATTTCTTGCATTTTCGACTGATTCATTTTCACCACTGACCATGAATTCATAGACATCTTGCAAGAGAAATGGTTTGCGCAAGACAACTGTCAAAGTGTCTCCCGCAACCGGATTACGGCCTTGCGGCGGTTGTGTATTCAGGGTTATCTGCCAGGTATAGACCAGAACGCCTTTGTCATTGGGCTCAAGCAGGTAAATTGTGTCAGTTTTATTTGCATCATCCGGATTGATGGTAAAGCTGCCGTCACTGCCATCTACTTCTGCAAAGGCAAAAACCACAGGCTGCCCACTATTTGAATTAATGACCTTGAAGTTTACATCAACAGCCGATAGCGCTAGAAAGCTGATGGATGTGTCTTTTGATACCGCAAACCCCGGCTCGCCGAATATGACCTGGTAATCATTTGGGATTTCTTCTCCGGTAATTGAGAGAAATTGCACTCTGGCAAACTGAAAGTCAAAAATATCATCGCTGCTCCAGGCGGAAAAATCCTCATCAAGCCGCACACGCGCTTCATTTGCGAAGGATAAACGAATTCCATCGATCAGAGGAACTTCATCATCAGTGTTGAGAAGTGTGCTTTTAAACAATTCTATCTTGTTTTCATCCAGATCGGTTACCGTAAAATTTTTGGTTGCGGCATTGTTAAAAACCGGCCCCGGTATCAAAGTATCTTCAAAGGTTATCCGATAGGTATGCCCTTCTGCAATCACGCGTGGATCAACGACTTCAAAGCCGATTTTGCCCGTGCTTGTTCCGGAAACATGATTAAGTTCGGTAATTTTTGCAGGCAGATAACCTGCAACCGGCGCCCTGGGTCGAACAACAGCAACATTTGAGCCCGTTTTTGCGACGGTTCCATCCGGAGCGATGGTTACTTTAATCGAAGTTTCTGTCGGTGAGATATTGCCTTCAACAAAGCCGAAGTCATAAGCTGTTACGGCGTAAAAATAGCGCTGACCGTTAACTACATTGGTATCGACAAATGAATGTCGCAAACCACTGTCAACGCCCAGCTGAAATTTTACACCATTAATATCAACAGGATGAAAGCCGGATCGACCATCCTTTCGGTCAAATTGCGCGAGAGGACGCAGTAACGTTGGAACCCCATTGCCGTCTGTTATGGTGCGAACGTCAAGAAATGCGGCGTCGGTTGCCCGATAGATTCTGTAGCCCTCAAAATCCTTCGATTCACCGCCAAGACGCTTGATAAACCTGTCTTCCGACGCTTCCGCCAGATTGTCCCAATAGAGGGTGACCTTACGATCCCCTGGCACGGCCTGCACGGATACCTGAACCGGCGCCTGGGCAAACTGATAATCAGTCTCAAACGCTGTTCTCGCCTGTTCTTGTTTGCGGATGGCGCTGGCAATGTCAAACTCACGGGTTTGACCACCGCCTGCCATGGCCACCGAAATTGCCATGCGTTGACGTTGTCCGGGTTCAATGGGAAAATAACCGGAGGAAATAAAGAGGTCGAATTGACCGATTTTCCGAGTCAAAAAGAAACGCCCGGGTGTAAAAAATTTGCGCCATATTGTTGCGTCGGCCACTGAGCCAAACGATATTCCGCCCTCAGGATCCTGAATAGCAGAAGTAAGGCCGATTAGATCGGTTTCGCTGACATCGGTTTTGTCAATATTGGGCTCGCCGGGGAAATTGGTGCCCGCTCCGGATGTCGGTTGCCCGTCGCCATCGCCCGGATCGCCGCTGCTTTCAACACCGTCCAGGCCAACATCATCTTGAAATGCGCTCCAATCGCCATCATTATCAAAGCCGTCGTCCCTTGACTCGTCTATCATCGGAGCGACATTTTCGTAAGAGAACCTGGCCGCCTTTCCGGCAACAGCGAACCCACGCTTGATGGTGTCGCCAATCGCAAATGCGAGGTAATTGACATGCCGCACAGGCCGCACTGTCCCGGATACTTCATCGAAACGAGTCAGGTGCAAGGTTTCGCGTTCATCTATCAGGCCGTCGAGGTCGCCATCGATAAGGTTTGCAAGCGTATCTTCAGTTACGGTTACGCCGCCGGCTGGCAAGTTTACAACAGCGCCGAGGGTTCGAACCGTTCCACCTTCCGCCGGATAAGCAATGACCCGACGCTCATAGGTCAATGAATCAATAAGAACGATTTTATCGCCGGGCTGAATGCTGCGCGGCAGGAAGTCATCTTCTTTAAAAACCGGGATAATTTCGTCTACATCACCGCCAAATTGAGCAAGAAGACCCAGGTTTGCATCTATATCCGCATCGCCATCATTATCAATTCCATCAATTTCATTTCCCGGCGTTTCAATAAATTTCACCGAACCAAGGCCAACCGGCTCACCGCCAAACTCTTCGGTTCCAACCCGGTCGCCGTCGGTTAGGAATGTTACGTTGGTTTGCAGATCGACAAACGGCAAATCATCCTGAGCGTCGCCGCCGACAATATCAGCCAGCCAGATCAGAAAAGATGTCTTTGGCAGTCTTTTGGAGCCGTCATTGAGCACATCATGAATGAAAAAAACGACATCGCTAATCAAGATTTGCGACCAGGCAAGCGCCCGCACATCCATCAACAGACCCAATCCGCCGCGGCCGGGATCTGTTTCATCAGGCCGATAGTTAAAGCGATTGTAAAGGTCATCCGAAGTGCGATAAAACATTTCCTGGTCGGCATTGAATATGTTTTTGCCAAAAAAGCCATTCCATGAATCTGTCCAGCCCGGATCGACAGGGTCTTCTCTTTTATCCCTCCATCCTCCCTGCGCTGCGCCCGGCCAACTGTTTGGCTCATCACTTTTTGCAATTTCACCGGCGTCAGGGTTTACGAAACCGCTGACCGGTTCAAGGTTCCAGGAGCCGCCGCTCGGACTTTCACGAAAGGTGGGAAAATCTACTATTTGCACAACTTTGCCATCCTCATCGGTGACTTCGGCGGCCTTCCAGATTGCGACCAGAGCAATATATTGACGACCGGTATTTTTGGGCCACTCATAAGGAAATTCATCCGGTCTGGAAGAAGTTCGACCGCTAAAACCAAAGTTAAAAACCGTGGTTCGAAGGTTGTTGCCGTCCAGGTTAGATTTTCTCCGAAATATGGGGTTGCCCCGATTGTCCGAAGGAATATGATCTTGAAGCTGTCCATATACGTTCGGTGTCAGACAAAAAATGCCCAATACGAAGATTCCCGCCCAAACACTCTTTACTCCTTTTATCATTGATTCACCCTCTTTTGCTTGCAATTAATTCTGAAACCCGACACTCATGCCAATTTGAACCCGCCTGGGTTCTGAGTAGAAATCAGGCCTTGTAAAAAAACCCGGGCTGGCGCTTAAAGCCAGCCGTTCGCTCAATGAAAAATCAGCCAGGCCAGTGTCGCCAAAAACGCCGGTCGGATTTCCGGCGTCAAGCAAATTAAACACTTTGCCAAAAAACTTTACATGAAAATTGCCAATATCAACTTTTCTGAAGGCCGTGAAGTCAAGTGAAAATATCAGCGGCTTGACGCGGCTATTCTTTTCCAGACCCTGAATCACACTGGCGCCGCCTTGGCGAGCGGTGCTTATCGACGGCGTGTAAGGCTCTCCGGTATTCAATCGTTGAACCAGGCTCACGCCCCAATTCGCAGAGCCAACAAACAAGCTTGAATTCAAAGAATGGCGCTGATCCCAATCGAGCGGTGTCAACTGCTTGGTCGGCTCGCCGCCATCGCGTTGTGTGAAAAATTCTTGATCCGGGTTTGAATTCGTGCCCTCGGCCACCTGAAATGTATAATCTACGTCAAAAGAAAAATGATTCGCAAAACGACTGTTCAGGGCGATTGTAAAGCCGGTTATGTTTGCAAAATCCCGGTTAATTCTTCTCGTATAGCTGACACCTGCCGTGACAGCGTCAATTGGAGCTGTCACCCCGACCCAGTTTCGAACATCACGATAGAAAAATGTTATATCAGCACCAAGATTTTGTGCCAATTGCTGCTGCAAACCAAGTTCGTACATGGTTGTTTGCTGCGGTTTCAGATCCGGGTTGCCGAATCGCTCGCCCTGCAGGCCGCTTGCAGTCGTTATTTTCAATTGATCCTCGCGATATAGCTGCTCGTAATCAGGAATTTGAGTGAAAATCCCGAAAGAAGAATGTATGACCCCTTCATCGGTGATTGGATACGCAATGCCAATGCGGGGGCTAAGTTGAGCTTTTGTCGTGGTTTGACGATACCATCCCGCAGCGCGACGCTCCTGCACACTCTTCATATTGTCATCAACCTGTTCTGCAAGGCTGATCACACCATCACCGTCGTTATCGCGCCAGATGTTGTTCGGCTTAACAGGGTTAAAAATATTGGGATCGGTTAGATCGACAGGCACCTCGCCATTCGCGTCAAAGAGATCAAAACGGACGCCGATATTTATGATCATGCTTTCATATTCAATTTTGTCCTGAAGGTAAGCGGCAAAGGTAACCGGACTGCGATCCAGAATATTTCTTCCTGATTGTTCTGGCGAGCGGATTGAATTGGCTGAAATTCCGTTCGGGGCATTTGCATCGAGTTGCAATGAATAGTCATCCATGAATAAATTATCGAATTTTATTTCAGCTCCGAGTTTGGTTTGATGCCTTTTGCTGATTTGGCTGGTAAGGTCAAATTTCCCAATCCAGCTTTTTGTTTTTCGCTCAAATCTGGTCAAATCGGATCCAAATTGATTAAATTGGTCAGGGCCGGCCTCAATCGACTCAGCCTCTCTTGGCGATAAACCAAAGGCGTCGGCGATTAGCAGCCTGATGTAGTCATTATGCACGTAGCGTGGATCAAGGGGATCATCGTAGAGAAAGGACTGCAGCTGGTTTTCTTTATAGGCGCCGGTAACCTCATAAAAAGTGTTTTTACTTAAAACATGCGTGAGGTTTGCAATTATGGTGTAGCCATAATCATCATCGTCTCGAACACCACTTGGCGCCAGCCTGTTTTTGTGCACGCCTGCATCATATTTCCCACGGCTTTCAGCGCTGCCCAACGCATCAATTTTAAATCGCAGCGGATCCGAAATTTTCCATTCAAGACTTGCCTGACCGCTCCAGCGCTCTTTAAAATTGAATGGCGCGGCGCTACTGTCTCCAAATGCCAAACTGGTGTCTTGTTGGGTAAATACAAAAGGATTAATCCGAAAGGCATTTACACCGTAAATATAGCCGCTATTCTTAAATCGTCTTCCGGTTACAAAAAACGTGAGTTTGTCCTTAATAACAGGGCCGCTGAACGAGGCGGAAAAGTTATTGTTTGCAAACGGATCCTTGTCATCAATATTAAAAAACAGAGCACTTCTGTTTGAAACATAGTCGCCTGACCATGCCTCAAATGTACCTTTGAATTTGTTTCCCCCGGTTTTCGTAACGATGTTAACGATCCCGCTGAGCGCCTCACCATATTCAGCATTGAATGTGCCGCTAATCACCTGGAGTTCCTGTATCGATTCGTTTTCCACCTGAAACCCCTGCGTTCTGGTGAAGTCATCGGTTATGCGCACACCATTTACCATATAAGCGACTTCGGTAGAACGACCGCCTCGAATATGAAGGCCTCCATCACTTCCCCGATTAACACCCGCCTGCAAATTAAGAAGATCTCCTAATTCCTGCACAGGCAGCCTGGCAATATCTTCCGCCTGAACCCGAGATTCCGCTGAAGTCAAATCTTTGCGCACAATCGGCTTTTCAGCAAACACCACCACTTCCTCGCCGATCAACGACTCTTCATTAAGGCTGAAATCAATATTCGTGGTTAAATCGGTCAATACTTCAACGTTTTTCACCACCATTGCCTGAAAGCCAATGTAGTTCACACGCAATTCGTATGTGCCCGGCGGCACGCGGAGCATGACATAATTACCTTGTAGATCGCTTGCCGAACCCAATGAAGTCCCGACCACCAATACATTGGCGCCTGGCAACGGTTCCCCGGTTCCGGCGTCCAAAATATTGCCGGTGATTTTTCCTGATTTTTGCGCAAATGAATCTGTGCAAAACAAAGCGAGCAATAAAATGAAGCAGCATCGAATTTTCATATTTGGAGCCTAATGATTAATTAAGTTCAACGTTTCTAATCGGTTGTTCCAAACCTGCAAATCATTGACTTTGCGGCGGAACCCTGCAATTCGTTTCTCGCGATAACCATCCCACATGGCATATCGAACAGCCTTTTCCACTTCTGCGCGAACTTCCTCAAGCCGAGCCGGGGCGGGCTCGCGTTTACCAATACATTCAAGAAAGACGCGCATTGAGTCAATTATCAATGACCCGCTTCTCTCACCAACTTTTAATGAAAAAACGGTATCCGCCCATCTGCCAAAATCAGCTCTTGTTAAAAAGCCCAACTCTCCGCCATTATCGGCGGTTGATTTGCGCAAGGAATGTAGACGCGCAACCGCTCCAAAAGATTTTCCCTGTCCAAGCTCCTGTTCAACAACTCTTGCTTTATCATCCGTATCCACAACAATTTCACGCAGATTAATCCGGGCGGGAACGGCAAATTGTTCTCTGTGCCGCACAAAGTAACTCTTAATGGAATCATCCGGCGCTTCCATTTCCTGACGCAATTGATCTTCCATACGGGTCAGAAGGTATATCTCCCATTTGTCGGCAATTCCATCGCGGTATTCTTTACGCCGATCCAAACCCGCATGACGGGCAAGCTCAAGTATTTTGTTGCGAACTATCAAACCGGTGATAAAATCCTGAAGACTTTCGATTCCATAAATTCTATTTTGATGATCTGGATCAGTAAACTTTGCATGGCGCTTAAAATCAGCCACTGTCCATGCCCCAACGTCAGAGTCAACCAAACTCAATGATTCCAATTTTTCCCCAAACTCCATTTCATGTCGTCGTTTTCCGGAGAATTGTTTTAAAAGCATTGATACGGTCGAATGATCAAAGCTTATATGAAGCGTTGCAGCCAAAGAGTCGCTATGCAACCGAATAGCTTTTTTGATCATTCGATTTTGCCAGTAAGTGGCAAGTTTCTCTCGATGCTTTGCATATTCCTGCAAGGTAATCATTGGTTTTGTCTGCCTGGATTCCACACGGATAATACTATAGCCATCTGAGGTGCGAACAGGCTCAGACACCTTGCCAACCGGCAAGGAAAAAGCGACTTCTTCGAAATCCGGCTCCATTTCATCCACCGTAAATTCGCCGAGCAAACCACCCGAGTTACGCAAGGTTTCATCTTTGAAACAAGTTTTGGCGAGCTCTTCAAAAGTCGCGCCCTTTTGCAACGCGTCATAAAGCGAATCAGCCATTTGTTTTGTTGGCGCAAACAAATGGCGAACGTTGACTTTTGTCTGTAAGCGTTGAAAGAGTCTCTTCAACTCAGCCTCAGTGACGTTAACCTTTTTTGAGATGTTCTCCCTGGCGTAAAGACTTAGCAACTCCTGAATTTCAAGCCTTTCCAGTTCAAAAGCGCTACGTGAGTCTTTGGAAACGCCATTTTTTCTTGCGCTGTTGATGAGAATCACTTCGTCAACAAATAATGACAGAATTTTCTGCCTTGTCTGATAAGTGTCAGGAACCCCAAATCCTGTCTGTTTTCTAAATCCCTTATAACGTTCGGCAAAAGCGTCCACGCTGACGACTTTATCATCGATTCTGGCAAGAATTAACGGTTCAACATCATTCGATTTTTTGCAGGAAGAAAAAAACAATAACCCGCATGTAACCGAAAGGACAAGACCTGCTCTGATTGCCGGATCGAAATATTTTAAGTTCTTGAATAATTGAGTCATTTTCTTCGAAAGAGATTTTTTAAATTACAAACGCTTCGCCCAGCAATGACGAGATTTTCCCAAAATGAGGAGCAGATCGTTGATTTGCGTCAAAAAAACAGAATGCTCGTCACACTGTTCCTAAAAAACTACTGCCTGTTAATTGCAGTTTTAAAGTCGGATCTAAAAGCATAAGGCATTTAATCGAAATAAACTTGCCATCTTCCACTCCATCTGAACTCATAATTCAAGATTTTCCTGGTAATATTATTTTGACCTGAACCCTAAGTAATAACACCAATCACTATTGTCATGTTTATTTTTCTATTTATCCAAATCTCAGGCAGCCGCTTCAGCTAACACTGGCTGTTTCCTCAACTCGGCTCCACAGCTTTCCCGCACCACTAAATCCGTGTCAAGGCTTTGCTGCAACCCTTTGGCGTCCTTCTTGTTCATACGATTGACAAGTTGTTCAACAGCTAATCGCCCCATGGTCATGGTCGGCTGCCGAACGGTTGTTAACTCAATGAATTCGGACAATTCAATGTCATCAAACCCTACCACGCCGATGTCATCGGGAACTCTAACCCCTCTGCTTTTGGCGGCTTCAATCGCGCCAATGGCCTGAATATCGCTTGAAACAAATACGACTTCGGGGCGCTCACTGCCGAGATCAAGCAGCCGCAACATTGCAGCGTAGCCCGATTCCCGATTGAAACCGTCGGCCTCATCAGTAAAATCACATGAAATGAAATGTTGCTGTTCAAATGTTTGTCCTGCCTCAGACAAAGCTTTTTTGAAACCCTCAAACCGCAGCTTTGCCGGGCTGCTTTCAAGTTTTCCATCAATCATGCCAATACGGCGATACCCCAAATCAATCAAGTGTCGGGTGGCTTTATAGGCTCCGCCAATATTGTCTACGCGCACATAGTCAAGGTCTTTGTGAAAACCGTCAACCAAAACCAACGGCATGTTGACATTATGAAAACGCTCAACGTAATGGTCAGAAATTTCCAGCGAAACAAGCAGCAAGCCATCCACGCGGCTTTCGTTCAGAACGCGTTGCAGGAACTTTTCTTTACTGTTGGCCATGTCAACACTGTAGAGTATAAGGTCGTATTCAAACTCAGTAACCTTGCGTTGCAAACCTCGCAACAATTGCATAAAAAAATGCCCTGTAAAAAAAGGAATGATGCAGCCGATTGTATTGGTTTTTCTGCGCGCCAGGCTTTGCGCGGCGGTTTGCGGACGGTAATTCAGTTCTTTAATCGCAACTTTCACCCGTTTTTTGGTCTCGGGTGAAATATGCGGACTGTTGTTGATTACCCGCGAAACCGTTCCTATTCCAACTCCGGCTTTTTTTGCAACGTCATAGATATTGGGCATAAACAGGAAATCCTGTGATCTGATAGCGTTATAATAAAGACAAAGAGAACACCGACCAAGGAAGCGCTTCCAGACGAGAGGCAAATAAAATCAAAAGAAGCCGTTGGAAGTGCTTCCATAATACATTTCCACATCATTTTTGTCAAGTTTTTTTTCAATTTACTAATATTTTCTTGGGTAGACCTGGCAGATGGAAGATGATCTGCTCTGAAAAAGAAGGAAGCAAAATATTAAAACGGGAAGGTATTAAGCAAAAAAATCTGTAGGAGTCTCCTTATTAGCCACGGATTGACATGGATTTTTCTCTTTTTCATAAACGGCTGAAACAAATGGAAAGCTTCCATCAGAAGTGGTCTGGTTTCCCATGCTTCCTTAATAAAATGCGCGCCAAGGCGTGGCAGCCTATTATTAAAATTCCTGTTGATAAAATCGTTGGCGTTTAGCCAAACGATTAACGATTTCAGGGCGGCATATTTTTTACAAAAACCGCAAAGTTAATTTTCTGATTTCGGATTCCGCATCATGCTAAAAAATTTCATAATAGCCGGTGTCCCGGCAAGTATGGTCGCTACAATTGAGATTGTCGATTCAAAAAATGATGGTTGGCTTAACATCAGAAAAGCCAAAACTGTCACAACAGCGAGACCCAGCGGCAGTCTGAATTTTCCCCAATCACTCTTGAGTAAACTAGCCTGAATATCAGCACTCAAGATAGCGTTTTCCTGTTGCAAAAACTTTGTAAAACTATCATTCATTAATGCAATGTGAGGAACTTCGGTGACCAGACCGCCTTCGACCAAACTACTAAGAACCTGCGCCTCTCCAGAGTTAAGAAAACCATCCTTCGCTAAATCAATTAGCGCCAGCTTCTGCGGGCTTGAACAGATCTTCCACATTTGATAATAGTAAATTCGTGATCGTTCCAGCAAGTCCAATTTTATTTTTTTAAGGCTCAGCTCGCTCGGACTTATATCTCTGCCAAAAATGTTGCGACAAATACTCAGGCCAATTTCCTGCAATTGCGCGACCGCGCCGCACTCTTTTTTTATCAGTCTGGCGGCTGCTTGCAGTAGGGAATTATCGGCCTCCTTTGATTGCGCTAAAATGGCGTTCACTTCGCTTGCAAAAGCACTCGCATCTCCCGGAGATAGCAATATTTTATGTTGAAAGCTGGTCATTGCCTGTTTCCATTGCCTGCTCATCAATTTGGCCTCGCGACTATCCTGATCAGATTCACCAACGACTGCAAAAGGCAATGGGTAGATGGTTGAAAAAACCACAACATGCCTGCCATACGTGTGCAGTAATTCCCGCAACAAATGGAGTTTTTGGGCATTGAAACGCGGCTCTATAGAACCAGATTCAAAATGCTCAATGACAATTCTTTTTTTGCCTGAATCTGCTTTAATGTTTGCAAGAATTTGTGAGCAAGATAGATCGGCCAGACTATAACGCTCAAACTCATTGCAAGGCAAGGCAGTCACGTCCGGGTCAGCCGCGCAATGTGTAATCAGGAGATTTCCACTTGAGTTGACCCGAAGAAAATCAAGGAGTCGTTCCCGTTTGAGACCAACCGGCAGATCAGGCAAAAAAACACGCTTAAGAATAGCATTAACAAGAGAATAAAGCCCCGCCCCAATCAGAATCAACAACACGATGAAGCCAACCAAACTATTGCTGGAATAAAAAACCGCTCCTCTTAAGGTTTTTAATTTCGAAGACATTTTCAATATTTGACCGTTTTCAACCTCATCATCAGTCGCAAATTTACCCTTGGCCGACATTACCAAGCGTTTGCCGGCGTGCTTCCAAACCCATGCTGAATTGCCAGCACTGTCATTCATTAATTCCCCGCTAACCTTTTTGCCGGGTTGAGTCAGTGAGGTGCGTTTTAACAATTCTGCTTCCCACTCATGGTGCAAGCTTCTGCCTTTTTCCACATCCGAAGAAACCCAAATACTGTCGGTCGGCAAGATATAAATGTCCTCGGCTCTATTCCCGTCAGAAAAACGCAATCTGTTTTTCAAGAAAGATTCCTTTTGAATGCCTTTTTGAGTCGAGTCTGAAAACTGAACAGACTTATAGTAATTCGACACATCAGATAATCTTTGAGCGAGACTTGCGGCGGTTTCCCTTTGATTAAACTTGCTCACAAGCTCAACCTCCAAGCTGTGGGCGATCCTAAAACAAGTAAAAGCTGGCAATATGCCCAGCAGTATAAGATAGCCAAACCAGATATAAACATAAGATCTACCCGATGGCAACGCGATAAATTTTTTCTTCAGTTGCAATGCAGTGTCATCCTGCTTCCGAATCATAACAAAAGCCAGCAATCCAGCGATTG
>Ga0316187_10000458_pt1 | contig 31688 bp, 20 predicted proteins | sample CroRivburrow1_MG_FD_204927 | JGI IMG/M metagenome (GOLD analysis project Ga0316187, IMG submission 204927) | Coastal sediment microbial communities from Maine, United States - Cross River worm burrow 1 | ecosystem: Environmental > Aquatic > Marine > Coastal > Sediment | place: USA: Maine... | reverse complement strand
CGAAGCTCGTCGGGAGAGCGGCCGTGGCGGGCGAGCTGCTCCATGAGCCGGCTCCGCGCGAACAGCACCAGGCGCTTTTTCTGAGCGTTGTGCGCGGCCCAGATCTCGGCATCCGGAATCGCGTCCACGCCTGCTGCAAACTCCGATTCCAGGATCCGCTGCTCGAACCGGAACCCGATCCGTGTCCGCAGCACCGCAGCTATCTCGGGCCCCATCCAGGTCGGGACGTGAACCCCGTTGGTGATGTACCCGACACGGGGGTCGGGCTCACTCTCCGGTAGCAGGTGTCGCCACATCTCGTTGGCCACGGCGCCGTGCAATTTGCTGACGCCATTGGTGCTGCGACTGGTCCGGATGGCGAAGGCGGTCATGTTGAAGGCGTCGCGGTCTTCTTCGCGGGCCCGGCCGAGCGCCAGGAGGTCGTCGGCGGAGATCCGGCACTCGACGGCCTGGCCCGACAGGTACTTGCGGATCAGGTGGGCGTCGAAAACCTCGTTGCCCGCCGGGACCGGAGTGTGGGTCGTGAAGACGGCCGTCTCGCGGATCCGGGCGCGCGCCTCGTCGAACGGAATGTCGTCGCGCGCGATCGATTCGCGGATCCTCTGCAGGGAGAGGAAGGCCGAATGCCCTTCGTTCATGTGCCACACGGCGGGCTCGATTCCCAGAGCCCGCAGCGCGAGCACCCCGCCCTCTCCCAGCACGATCTCCTGGCACAGACGCATCTCGCGGCCGCGCACGTACAGGATCGAGGTGATGGGACGATCCCCCGGATCGTTGTCGTGGCAGTCGGAGTCAAGCAGGAGTACCGGAACACGACCGACCGTAGCCTTCCACAGCCTCAGGCGCACGCGTCGACCGGGAAGCTCCACGGCAACGCGCACCCGTCGGCCATTGGGATGGGTCACCGGGAGCACGGGAAGCCGACGAACGTCGTAGTCGGCGTAGAGATGTTGCTGGTGCCCGTCGGCGTCGATGGTCTGCCGGAAATAACCGCGGCGGTACATCAGCCCGATTCCGACGAACGGGATTGCCAGATCGCTGGCCCCCTTGCAGTGATCTCCGGCGAGGATCCCGAGGCCGCCGGAGTAGATTCCCAGGCTCTCGTGCCAACCGTACTCGCTACAGAAGTAGGCGACGGGCCCTCCGTCGTATCCGGGGTACGCCCGACTGAACCACCGCTCGTCCGTGTCGTTCATGTAGCCGTCGAGCTTCTGGATGACGGCGTGGTAGGAGGAGAGAAAGTGGTCGTCGATCAGCAGCGATTCCCAGCGCTGGGGCTCGACGTTGATGAGCAACTCCACCGGGTTGTGGTCGTGGGCCCAGCGGACGGGGTCGATGGTACTGAACAGCCCCTGGGCCGCCGGTTGCCAGGTCCACCACAGGTTGTAGGCCAGGTCGTAGAGTCGCGAGACCTCCGCGGGGATCTCGATGTCGGCAGCCGGGACGGTTCTGATCTCCGGAAATCGCATTCGGGCTCCATTCGGCGCACCGGCGCCGGGCCGCAAAATATAGCCGGTGCGGGTCTCGAGCGCACCCTTGCGGTGGCGCGACCGTCCCGGATAGGCTGGGGGCCGGCCTCCGGGCCGCCGAAGGCGTCGCCCGGGCCGCGGGGGACGACCGTGGATACTCTCCGAACCGACCGACCGATCGTTTTCTTCGATCTGGAGACCACCGGCACGGATCCGGCCACCGACCGCATCGTCGAGATCTCGGCGCTTCGGATCGATCCGGGCGGTGACCGCGCCACGCGCACCCGGAGGCTGAATCCCGAGCGGCCAATCCCGCCGGAAGCGACCGCGGTCCACGGGATTCGGGACGAGGACGTCCGCGAGGAGCCGACCTTTCGCATGGTCGCCCGGGGATTCCTGGAGTTTCTGGGCGAGTCGGATCTCGCCGGGTTCAACGTCTTGCGCTTCGACGTCCCGCTGCTCGACCGCGAGCTCCGGGACTGCGGGCTCGACCTCGGCCTGTCGCGCCGAAGGGTCGTCGACGCGATGACGATCTTCCACAGGAGGGAGCGCCGCGACCTGTCGGCCGCGGTTCGCTTCTATCTGGGCCGCGAGCACGAGGGAGCGCACGGCGCCGAAGCCGACGTCCTGGCCGTGGCCGATGTCCTCGAGGCCCAGCTTGCCCGTTACGAGGACCTCCCGCGCTCGGTCGAGGATCTCGCGGCGTGGTGCGATTCCGCGCCCCCCGGCGCGGTGGACCGTTCCGGCAAGTTCGTCTGGAAGGACGGTCGTGCCGTCCTCGCCTTCGGGAAGTTCCAGGGACGGGCATTGGAAGAGGTGGCGAAGGACCGGCCCGACTACCTCGAGTGGGTCGCTCGGTCCGACTTTCCCGCGGATGCCCAGGACGTCGCGCGCAAGGCGCTTCGCGGCGAGTTTCCCCGCCCATCCGGCTCGGGGGAAAAGGGTCAGTCTACGTAGCCGAGGGCACGTAGCTGGGCTGCGCTGGCATCGTCAAGGGGCTCGGGGGGTAGCTCGTCCAAGCTGGTCAGGCCCGTGTCGACGGCCTGGGTCCAGCCGGCCAGATCGTCGCTGGCGGCGGAGTGGGTCTCGGCCAGGTTGGTGAGCTCTCCCGGGTCGTTCTCCAGATTCCAGATCTCACGCTTGCCGCTGCCCACCACTAGGATCTCCTTGAGCGTCCCGTCGATGAGCCCTACCGCCAGAAGGCCCTTGCGGCGAGCCAGCTCCGATTCGTGCTTCGAGATCACCGCGCCCCTGTGGGCCTGGTAGTGGGTAACGCGGTCGTCGGGGGTGCTTCCACCGTTGAGGGCGTCGGCCCAGTCGTAGCCGCGGAAGCTCGTCGGGATCGGGATGTCCAGCAGGGAGAGGATCGTCGGGGCGAGGTCGATGTTCAGCGCCGGCGCGTGGACCACCCCGGCTGGGATCCGGCCGCGCCAGGTCAGTCCCATCGGGATCCGAAGCCCCGGCTCGTAAAGGTTGCGACCGTGTCCCCAGTAGTCGTGCTCACCAAGACTCTCCCCGTGGTCGGAGGCGAAGAGAATCAGCGGCGGCGAGTCGAGCTGGCTTTCCACCTCGCGGATCAAACGGCCGATCGCGTGATCCACGAAGGCGACCTCGGTGTCGTAACGATCCGACGGGGGGAGCTTCTTGGAATCGACCGCAAGCCCCAGGGGTTCCGCGAACTCCTCCTGGAACCGGTAGGGCGCGTGGGGCTCGACGTAGTGGACCCACAGCATGAACGGCCGGTTGGATCCGTCGGCCCGGTGGTCGTCGAGCCACTCGATCGCCGCCGCGGTCAGGTCTGCGGCGGTGGCTTCGCTCCTCAGGAAGCCGAACCAGCGCTTGCGGGTGAGAAGCGACTCGTAGTCATCGAAGTGCTCGCCGAGACCGGAGAGCTTGTTCTTGAGCGTCCAGTTGCCCACGATGGCCGCGGTGTCGTAGCCGTGGTCGCTCAGAGACTTCGGCAGTGAGGCCAGCCCCCGGCGCATGCGCAGGCCGTTGCGGGATGCGCCATGGTCCTGGGGGTAGAGCGAGGTCATCATGGAGCAGATCGAGGGGTTGGTGAGCGGCTCCACTACCCGTGCCTGGCTGAACCGGACGCCTCCCTTCAGGAGTCGATCGAGCTGCGGGGAGGTCTTCCGTGCGTAGCCGTACGAACCGAGTCGGTCCGCCCGGAGCGTGTCAACGGTAACGATCAGGATGTCGGGGCGTGCCGACGGGGGCCGGGAGGGCAGGGGGGCGGCGCCGTCACCGGGGGGCGGCACGAACAGCAAGACGGCTGCAACCCCCAAGACCCATCTTGAGCGCAAATGCCACAGCCGGTGCATGCGATCCGAAAACCTCCCCCTCCGCTCGCAGCGTGGCCATCGATGATACACCAGCCGACCCGGGTCCATCGGCCCCTGTCGTCGGAGGGGCGGGAGGTCTATAATCGGCTGTTGCTCCCGGATTCAATGTCCTCAGCCAAGGCAGGTGGATGAGCGTTTCGACGACAGATCGATTTACCATCGACGACGCGGTCGAGCTCTACGGTCTCGACGGTTGGGGAGACGGCTACCTGCGGATCGGCGACAACGGCCATCTTCTCGTCACGCCCACACGCGATCGCTCCCACGCCATCGATGTCCCCCGGGTCCTCCAAGAAGTGGCCCGCCGAGGGGTCAAGACGCCCGTGCTCCTGCGGTTCCCGCAGCTCCTGGAGGCCCAGCTCGCCAAGCTCCAGGGTGCTTTCGATCGAGCGGTCGAAGAGTTCAACTACCCCGAGCGCTACTTTTCCGTCTTTCCGGTGAAGGTCAACCAGAAGCGCCCCGTGGTGGAATCCCTGTTGAAGTACGGCTGGAAGAACGCCCTCGGTCTCGAAGTGGGAAGCCGTCCGGAGCTGCTGGCGGCCACGGCCCTTCCCACCCCGCCCGAGTCCCTGATCGTCTGCAACGGATTCAAGGACGCCGACTACCTTTCCTCGGCGGCCCTCGCCACCCGGCTCGGCAAGCAAGTCGTGGTGGTCATGGAGAAGCCATTCGAGGTCGAGCAGTATCTCGACCTGGCGTCCGAGACCGAGGTCATGCCGCTGATCGGCTTCCGCATCAAGCTCCAGGCCAGGGGCTCGGGGATGTGGGACAAATCAGGGGGGTTCGCCTCGAAGTTCGGTCTGACGACCCTTCAGCTCCTTCAGTCTCTCGAGAAGCTCGCCGCGGCCGGAATGCAGGATCGCGTCGCCCTCCTGCACTTTCACATCGGCAGCCAGATCACGGAGATCCGCAAGATCAAGAATGCCGTTCACGAGGCCGCGCGGATCTATGCGCAGGTCCGCCGGAAGGGCGTCAACGTTCGATACCTGGACGTCGGCGGCGGGCTGGGCATCGACTACGATGGCTCGAGAACGTCATCGGATGCCTCGGTCAACTACAACGTCCAGGAGTACGCCAACGACGTCGTCTTCGGGATCAAGGAAGTGTGCGACGACGAGCATGTGCCCGCCCCGTGCATCGTGAGCGAGTCGGGTCGAGCGCTGGTCGCCTATCACTCACTGCTGGTCACGGATGTCCGCGGGGTGATCTCCGCGGTCGTCCCCGAACCGCAGACCTTGTCCGGGCGCGAGCCGGAGGTGGTCCAGGACCTCGCCGAGGTGGCCCGCAGCATATCGGTGAAGAACTACCGCGAGTTCTACCACGACGCTCTCGAGTACCGCGACCAGATGTACTCGCTGTTCAAGCTGGGCATGCTCGAGCTCCAAGACCGCGCCAAGGCCGAGACGTTGTTCTGGCAGATCGCGCACAGGGCGATGCGGTACGCCGAGACCGCGAAGTACGTTGCCGACGAGTTCGTCGAGCTCGAGACACGGCTGCACGACAAGTACATCTGTAATTTCTCCGTCTTCCAGTCGCTGCCCGACCACTGGGCGCTGGACCAGCTCTTTCCGGTGATCCCCATCCACCGCTTGAACGAAGAGCCGACCCGCAAAGCACGGCTGGTGGATATCACCTGCGACTCGGACGGAGAGGTCGGGAAATTCGTCGACCTCAAGGACATCAAGGATGCACTGGAGGTCCACGAGGTCCGGCCGGGTGAGCCGTACTACCTGGCCTTCGCGCTGATCGGCGCCTACCAGGACACCATGGGCGACCTCCACAACCTGTTCGGAAGCGTCAACGAGGCCGACGTGATCCTGTCGCCCGACGACAAGACGATCGTCCGAACCGTTCGCCGCGGCGACCGGGCGCGCGACACGCTGAAGAGCTACGGCTACGATGAAGAAGACCTGGTCGAGAGCCTCACCCGGGCTCTCGACGACAAGGTCGCGCGGCAAGAGCTGACACGGACGGAAGCGGCCGGCTTTCTCGAAGACTACCGCCAACGCCTCGGTCACTACACCTACCTGGACTGATCCGGCGGCCCCACCGTGAATGACGATTCGACAAGCGGCGGGTCGGTCGTGCGCGATGATTTGCGCCGGCAGCTCGGTCTGGTGGATGCGGTCGCGATCTTCGTCGGGATCATCCTGGGCTCCGGGATTTTCGTCGCCCCGTCGGCGGTGGCGCGCGCCGCACCGGGAATGTTCTCGGCGATCTCGATCTGGATCGCGGCAGGTCTCGTGGCGGCCTGCGGCGCCTTCTGCTACGCGGAGTGCGGTGCGCGGCTGCCTCGCACCGGTGGGTTCTACGTCTTCTACCGCGAGGTCTACGGAGACGCCGTCGCCTTCGTGGGGGGCTGGGCGGCCCTCCTGATCACCTACCCTGCGTCCATCGCGGCCATCGCCGACATCTTCTCTCGCTACCTCCGGGAGGTGTTCCCGTCCCTGCCCGAGGAGGGTCGTCCGCTCGCGGCAGGTGCGGTCGTTCTGGCCGGATTCCTCAACGCACTGGGCGTGCGGAGTGGGGCCTTGGCTCAGCGCGTCCTGACGACGGGCAAGGTGGTTGCCCTTGCGACACTCTGCCTGGCCGCCGTTCTTGCCCCCGGTCATGCTGCCGAGGATCGTGCCCCGGTCGATCCGTTCGAGATGACCACCGACTTCGCGGCCCTGCTCGTGGCGCTCATGGTCGTTCTGTGGACCTACGACGGCTGGTCCGATGTGACGCTGGTCTCGGGCGAGCTCCGTCGCCCCGGTCGCAACCTGGGTCGCGCCGTCGTGCTGGGAATCGTCGTGCTGGTCGTGCTGTATGCATCGATCCAGCTCGCCGTCCTGACCCTTCTTCCGCCGGAGCAAGCCGCCGAATCGGAACGCGTGGTCTCTGACGCCGTCCAGGTCGGCCTGGGAGACGGCTTCGGGCGGTTCGTCGCGTTGCTCATCGTGGTGAGCACGATGGGCTCGATCAACGGGATCGTCCTGACCGCATCCAGGCTCGGCTATGCCATGGCCCGGGACGGGGTCTTCCTGCGGTGGTTCGGCCGGGTGGATCCCCGGTGGGAGACGCCGGCGAGATCGCTCGGCCTTCTGGTCGTGGCGACGCTGTTCTATACCGCGACCTCCAGCTTCGACAACCTCTTGACGTTGTTCTCGTTCAGCGTCTGGATCTTCTACGCATTGACGGCCATCGCCCTGGTCATCCTCCGAAGAAGGGGTGTCGGAGAGCCCCTGGAGTGGAGAGCACCCGGCGGTTGGCTTGCACCCGCCGTGCTCCTGCTGGTGGCGGCAGCGATGACCTCGGGGCTCACCCTCCAGAACCCGGGGACCGCGATCCAGGGGGTTGCCCTCCTTGCGGCGGGTTTCCCGATCTACTTTGTCTGGAAGCGACTGGTCAAGCACTAGCGGGGTCCGAATCGCCGCGCGGGACCCGGGCTCGCCCCGCAGTCCCATCCCCAACCCAGGCGATAGCTTGGCTCGGGCCATGCTGGCAGCGAGCTTGCCGCCGGCGCTTTGAGGGCGGCGGTAGCCATGTACTGGCTTCGTGGGTATGCCTCGCTCTCTAATGACGTTTGGGATGGGACTGCGGGGCGAGCCCGGGTCCCGCGCGGCGATTCTCGAGGTGGAAACGGAACGGGAGGTTAGCTGGTGTTGGGGGCGGATGTGGCGCGGCGGGCGACTTCCAGGAAGCGGGTCAGGTTTTCCAGGGTGACCATGCCCACGAGGCCATTGTCGTCCATCACCAGTACGGGTTTGCCTCCGGTTTCCTGGAACCGGCGCAGGACGTCGTCCATGGTGGAGTCCGGGCGGACCGTGGTGACGTCCCGGTCCATGGCCGTCAGGACCGACTCGCCGGCCTCATATTGGGCGAGCCCCTGCAGGATCCCGGCGCGAGACAGGAGGCCGACCACGCGGCCCCAGGCATCGATCACGGGAAAGTCCTGCTGGTGGCTGTCGAGCAGCAGTTCCGCAGCGCGACGCAGGCTGTCGTTGGGGGCCAGCGTCACGAAGCGTGTCACCATGGCCTCGCGGGCGGTGCGCCCGCGGACCATGAAGCGTCGCTGGACGAAGGCGGCTTCCTGACCTGCTCCGAGGAAGACGAACATCGCGATGAGCAGGAGGATGGGGTTCCAGAACAGGCCGACGACGGCGAACAGCACGGCGATCGCCTGGCCGATCCCGGCTGCGATGTTGGTCGCACGGTCCTCGGGCATGAGAAGGGTCAGCGCGGATCGCAGGATCCGTCCACCGTCCATCGGGAAGGCCGGGATGAGGTTGAACGCCAGCAGGATCCCGTTGATCTTGATGAGAAAAACCACGATTCCCGCCAGGCCCGACATCCGGAAGAGATCTCCCTGGAACAGCGCGAGCCCCACGAAGAAGACCGCGGCCGGCAGAAGAAGCACGATGATCAGGAGGTTCACCGCGGGACCGGCGATGGCGATCAACAGCTCGGCCTTGCCGCTCGGCATGCTCTTGAGACGCGCGACCCCGCCGATGGGGTAGAGGACGATCTCCAGCGTCTCGACCCCGAATCTCTTGGCGGCCAGGGCATGGCCCAGCTCGTGGAGGACAACGCAGGTGAACAGCAGGAACAGGACGAGGAGCGAAAGAAAGACGTCCTGTCCCTGGCGGGTCGCGGAGTAGCCTACCCACAGAAGGATCAGCAGGAAGGTGATGTGGATCCGGATCGGGATGCCCGCCACCGTAGCGATCCGAAACGACCAACCGGTCTGAGCGTTCGGGGAGGAGCTCATCGTCGATTCCAGGTCTCCGCGCGGGAGGAGATACCACCGCGGGGGCGAAATCCAGGCTACCACTCAACCGCCTCGATGCAACCGGATCGAGACGGCATCGCCGAACTTGTTATAGGCTAATGTCCGTGATCGGGCGGGACGCCCACAAAAGGAGTGGTTCGTGAAGAAGCTCACCGAACAGGCCGAGGAGCACTACCGGGTCGAGGAGTACGGCGCTTCGGCCGCGATCGACGGCGTCGAGCTGGCGGAGCTTCGTCGGTTCAATGACGATACCGGTTCCTTCACCGAGCTCGGGCGGATATCGGACGGCGTCATCGAGGGTCTGGACGGCTTCCGGCTGGCCCAGATCAACGACAGCTTGCTCGCGCCCGGCACCATCAAGGCCTTTCACGTCCATCGACGCCAAACCGACGTGTGGTACGTCCCTCCGCAGGATCGCGTCCTGCTGGTCCTGGTAGACGTCCGCGACGGTTCGCCGACCCAAAATGAATTGGTTCGTAGGGTCCTCGGCGACGGTCGCTCGCGCCTGGTGCGCGTCCCCCCCGGCGTAGCTCACGGTTGCCGAAACCTGGGTTCGAGCCCGGCCAGGATCATCTACTTCACCGATCTCCACTTCTCGTCCGACCCCAAAGACACCGACGAGGGCCGCCTACCCTGGGACTTCGTAGGGCCCGAAATCTGGGAGCTCACAAGAGACTGATCGAGTGAGCAAGCGCGGACCCCGGACGCGCTTGCTCACTCGATCATCCCCGCCCTGGCTCAGAGTCGAATCAGAGTCTCGGGGCCTTCCGGCGAACAGGGCGACCCTTCAAGGTAGGAAAGCGAGATCGCCTCCGGCAAGACGGTGATCAGAGTCCGGCTAACCGTCCTGGCCTCCGGGCGGTGCATGCAGACCGACAACGGCCCCCGCTCGGGCTCGTGAGAGGCAAGCCACTCGCTCAGCTGAGCGGGACTGATCTCCTCATGGCACTCGCGAAATCGCCTCCAGCTGCTCGCACGGGCCCGTTCGGCGCCGGTCGGATCGAGAGACGACGAGACGTACAGGCGGGCACCCTCGTGGTGGTCGCGCTCCACGGCGCTACCGTCCCACCGGAAGCGAGCGCTGGATGCAGGGCGTCCGCCCCGTGACGGTTCGGCAACCACCAGGTGAAAGGCACGGACCCCCCGCAACTCGTCTTCCAGTTCGGCCAATCGGGTCCCGATCGCGTCGGCGCCGTCGAGGTGCAGCATCTCCCACAGGATCAACCCGCGACTGATCGGCTCGGGTGGCAAACGCTCCGGTCGGCTCTCGGTGGCGTTGAGCAGGCAGAACGTCACGCCGTCGTCGTGGAGACCGATCCAGGTGCCGCCGCCATCGGGATCCCGGGGGGCGACAACCGTTCGGCCGTCGCGCTCGAGGCGCTCTGGCGGGAGGCCCCGTGAGCGCGTCCGTCTCTCGTCGCGATTGTGGCCGAGGACGTACCCGCCGCCTCTCAGCGGAACGAACGCTACGGTGCACATCGGCGCGAGACTGCTTCACTGCGGATCGGAACGAACGAGTCGCGGGCGTCTTCCCACAGTCTCTGGGCCAGCTCCTTGCGGTCCGACGACCGCACCGGCCGCTCCGAGAAGCTCACCCGGGCCTCGATCTTCTTGACGTGCATGATGCCGAGGAAGTGCTTGACGAAGTTGCTCCCGTCGTGCCAGCAGATGGTGTCTCCAGGCGCCACGTGGGAGTCCGGCGTCTCGTAGGACAGGCTCGCGGCGTAGCAGGGGACTCCGGCCCCGGCGGCCGGCTCGAGCAGCGTCGGAAGAAACGGCCGCACCTCTTCGCCGGGCGAGGTGCCGCCCTCCGGGAACAGCGTGATGGCAACACCCTCCGCGAGATGGCGGCGGATGCTTCGAATCACCCGGACCGCATCGCGGGGGTTGTCCCGGTTCACGTACAGGGTGCCGGCGGCTCGCGAGACCCAACCGAACACAGGCCACCCGCGGATCTCGTCCTTGGCCACGAACTGGCTCCGGTAGAGCGATCCCAGCACGAGGATGTCGATGTAGGAGACGTGATTGGCGGCGACCACGAACGGGTCGCCCTCGGGCCGGCCGGAGGCGAGCACCTCGATGCCGAGGATCCGACACAGCGATTGTGACCACAGCCACGACGCCAGGCTACCGATCCGGGCCACGGGCGCCCGGGCATTCAGGGTCACGATGCGCACCACCAGGGGGACGCTGACCGCCAGCATCGTCGCGAAGATGACGCCCGAGGCTCTCAGAAAGACCCGAATCTTGACCACCCGGTCCCTCCCGACCCGCCCTCGGTGTTCCGGACGTCTTCGGCCCTGGGGCTGATCGTACGACAGGTCGATGGTATTCTACCGGGTCAAGCGGTGGCCAGGGTCCTGCCGGGGCCCCGGAATGGCTGAGTACGGCTGCGAGGCGAACTGAGCGATGCCCTCCGAGATACTGATTCGCGAGCGCGACGGGAACACCAGGAGACAGCCGCTGGAAGGGGAGACGTTCTCCATCGGCCGCTCTCACGAGAACGACCTGTGCTTTCCGGGCGACGCCAGCCTCTCCCGGGCCCACCTGATCTTCGAGCACGATGCCGAAGGCTGGACGGTGCGAGACCTGGGCAGCAAGAACGGCACGATGGTCAACGGCCTGCGAATCAGCGAGAGCCAGCGCCTGCGTGCGGGAGACCGCGTGGCGGCCGGCCATCTCGTGGTGGTCTTCGACGCCAAGGAGGTCGACAAGGTCGACAGCGTCGAGTTCTTTGCCGGAGGGTCCGAGGCCGACACACCGACCGCCGGCACGGTGATGACCAGCCTTCGCGGTGTTCTCTCCGGCGACAGTCCGATCAGCGGAGCCGGCTCGCAGGGCGCCGAGGCCCAGCGGCGGCTCATGAGCCACCCCGCGGTCGCCGCCCTGATGCGGGCCGGCCGGGAGCTTGCCGGAAACCTGCCGCTGGGCGACCTGTTCCGCTTGATTCTCAACCTCGCCATCGATGCCGTCGGCGCGGAGCGCGGTGTCCTGATGACCCTCGACGAGGACCGACTCGTTCCGAGGGCGGTGCACGGCGAGGGGTTCAAGATCAGCACGACCGTGCGGGACCGGGTCCTCCGCGAGAAGACCTCCGTCCTGGTCCGCAACATCCTCGAAGACGAGATCTTCAAGGGCCAGCGGAGCATCAGCGAGCAGCACATCCGCACGATGATGGCCGTTCCGCTCCAGACCGAAGACAAGGTCATCGGGCTGCTCTACGTCGACTCGAGGTTCTTCAACCGGGAGTTCTCACCGCAGGATCTCGAGCTGCTGACCGTCCTGGCGAATCACGCCGCCATCCGCATCGAGAACGAGCTGCTGGCCGAGGTCGAGCGCATGGAGGAGCTCCTGGCGAGAGACCTGGAGCAGGCGGGGGAGATCCAGCAGAGCTTCCTGCCGCAGAAGGTGCCGATAGTCAAGGGTATCGAGCTCGCCGGCCACAACGCTGCCTGCCGTAGCGTGGGCGGCGACTACTACGACTTCTTTACCTATCCCGACGGGCGCGTCGGAGTCGTCTTGGGAGACGTGGCCGGCAAGGGGATGCCCGCCGCACTCCTGATGAGCGACGTGAGGGCCCGGGTTCAGGTGCTGGCCGTCGTCCCGAGCGACCTCAGCACGTTGATGGCCAACCTGGATCGCATGGTCTCCGTCCAGTGTCCGGCGAACCGGTTCATCAGTCTGTTCTTCTCGGTCCTCGACCCGGTCACCGGCGAGATGACCTTCTGCAACGCCGGTCACAACCCCCCACTTCTGATCCGCGCCGGCGGTGAGGTGGAAAGGCTCGAAGGAGGCGGTACGGTGCTCGGCATGCTTCCGGAGGTCGGCTACGAGGCCCAGAGCTGCCGGCTGGCTCCTGGAGATCTGTGCGCCGTTTTCAGTGACGGCGTCACGGAGGCGGTGGACCAGAAAGACGAGGAGTACGGCGAGCAACGCCTCATCGACCTTCTCGTTTCCCTGCGAGCCAGGCCCGGCGGTGCGACCGCGGCGGCGGTCGTCGAGGCGGTGGTGCGGGCCGTCTCCGAGTGGACCGCGGGCACGCCGCAGGCAGACGACATCACGGTCGCGGTCGCTCGCCGCACCGAATGATCGCTCGGCCGCCTCGCACTGCCTCGCCCATCGAGTTCCGGCCGGTCCCATGGCTTCGTAACCGCCATCTTCAGACACTCGCGCCCTTCCTGTGGCCGCGAGGGCCCGAGGAGAGCCCGGTCGACGAGCGAGTCGTCCGGGTCACCTCCGAGTCGGCCGTCGCCGTTCGGGTCGGAACGCCGCTCGAGCGTCCCAGGGGCTCGCTGCTTCTGGTTCATGGGATCGCCGGGTCGGCCTCGGCCCGTTACATGCGCCGCACCGCGCGGCTGGCCCGCGAGGCGGGTTGGTGGACCGCGCGCATGAACTGTCGCAACGCCGGCGGCACCGAACGACTCAGCGGCACGCTGTTCAACGCCGGCCAGAGCGACGACATCGGACGGGTGCTCGAGGCCTTCGAGGCCTGGGAGCTTCCCAGGCCGTACGCCGCCGTCGGCTTTTCGCTCGGCGGCAACATGGTCCTGCGTTACGCGGCGCTCGCCGGGGAGGGCTCGCTAGCCGACGGCGTCGCGGCGCTGAACCCCCCGGTCGAGCTGGCGACGTGCTCCCGCGCGCTCGAGGATCCCGGTAACAGGGTCTACGGACGGTACTTCACCTTCGAGCTGTGTCGGCAGCTGGCGAGAATTCGTCGCCATCGGGAGGTCCCCGGACCTCCGGCGGCGTGGAGGAAGATCCGGACCGTGCGCAACTTCGACGAGCTGTTCGTAGCGCCGGACGCCGGATATCCGTCCGCCGCCGCGTACTACGCCGCCGCCAGCGCCGGCCCATGCCTGGACGGCTTGAGAGTGCCCGCCCTCGTTCTCTCGGCGGCCGACGATCCGTTCGTGCCGGTGGCGCTCTTCGAGCCCCTGCGGGGGGTGGCCCCCGGCAGGCTCGAGATCGTCCGCCCGAGCCGGGGAGGGCATCTGGGCTACTGGCAGAGCGGCCACCCCCGATTCTGGGCCGCCCTCGTGATCCTCGACTATTTCGACCGCGTTCTCGACGGGCGATCCGTCCGCGCCACAGGCTCCTAGCTCGGTCCCACGTGACAGGAGCGGCCTCCGGCCTATATTGGCTTTTGGAGGTTTCCGTGAGCCGACTACTTCTCGTCGGACAGGATCGGGAGCGGGCCCGAGGGGTTCGTTCACTGCTGCGACAGGACGGCCACGATGTCACGTGGACGAGGGCGGTGCCCCGATGGCGCGACCTCGAGCACGAGATCCGGCCGGATCTGGTGGTCGCCGCGGTCGCCTCGGCCGAAGCGGTCTTCGGGGCCTGTCGGCGATCGGCTCGTGGCTTCCCGGCCCCACTGCTTTTCGTTCAGCACGACGCGGAAGCGGTCGAGGACGTCTACCTCGAGGATCGCCTGGTCGACCGCCTCCTGAGCCCGTTCGACGTCGATGAGCTCCTCGCGCGGGTCGACGCACTGATCCGCCTTAGAGACCTGGTTCTTCGGGGTCGGGGGGATCGGTCGGCGGGCTCTCGGCGCCACGGTCGTGGCGTGCGTGGCCTGGCGAGCCGGGTCGCGGCGCTGCTCGGCCGGCGGGTTCCGCGCCTCTCGAAGCCCAGAGAGCCCTACCTCGAGGTCGTCAACCGCGTCGCCGAGTGGGCCGACCGGCGGGACATGTTCGAGCCGGGACACGCCGAGCGCGTCACGTCGCTCAGCGCCCTGATGGCCGACGGCCTCGACCTGCCCGACAACGAGGCCACCGCGCTGCTGCGCGCCGCGATGCTGCATGACATTGGCAAGGTGGCCGTACCGGTCGAGGTTCTCCGGAAGCAGGGACCTCTCGAGGATGACCAGATGCGCCTCATCCGGACGCACCCGGAACGAGGCGCGGCGTTGCTGTCCGCCCTGGATCAGGACGAAGTCGTGGCGAGCGCCATCCGCTACCATCACGAGCGCATCGACGGCAAGGGGTACTACGGCAAGGACGGAGCGAGCGTCCCCCGGTCGGCGAGAATCCTGGCGGTCGCCGAGACCTACGACGCCATGACGACCTCGAGGGTGCGCGAGACCGTCTCATCCGACGGGGCGCTGAGCATCCTGCAGGAAAAGCGAAACACGGCCTTTGACGCCGACTGCGTAGACGCCCTCGTCCACGCCCTACGCCCGAGACCCACCTACGTCCCGCTATCCAACCTGGGCATCCCCCCGATCAACCCCCAATCCTGAAAAAACTGGGGACAGGGAAAAAACTGGGGACAGTACACCTATTTCGGGCTGGGCGGAGGCTTAACCACCGCACCTACACGAAATAGGTGTACTGTCCCCAGTTTTTTCTACTGTCCCCAGTTTTTCAGATCAGGGAGTGCGGTTGCTCAGCCCCATGCGAGCGATCCGCTCGATCAGGTCGTTGTACGAGATCCCGGCCCGGCGCGCGGACTCCGCGAAATCCTCGTACATCGCGATCTCCGGATTGGGATTCGCCTCCATGACGAACAGCTTGCCCTCATCGGTGAGGCGCATGTCGATCCGCCCGTAGCCGCTCATCTGAAGAACCCGGTAGACCCGCCGAGCCATGCGGTCGATCCGCTTCTCGACGCCCTCGGGGAGATTCTCGGCGAACGTGTTGAAGATGCCCCAGCGCTCGCGGTACTCCGGATCCCACTTTGCCTTGAAGCTCGCGTACTTCGGCTCGCCCTCGGGCACCTTGCTGAACTTCAGCTCCCTCGGTGGCAGCACCTTGAGTCGCGAGTCCCCGAGAACGCCGACGTAGATCTCGCGCCCCTCGATGAACTGCTCCACGATGGCGTCCTGGGAGAGACTCTCGTGAACGAATGCAACGCGCTTCAAGGCCTGCTCCTCAGTCTCGGCAAACGAGTCCTTGGAGATGCCGACGGATCCCTCCTCGGCGAGAGGCTTGACCAGAGCCGGGAGGATCCCGGGTTCGAGCTTCCGAGTGGGACGCGACTTCCTGCTGACGACGAACGGCGGCACCCCCACCCGGTGATGCTTGAGGATCTTCTTCGAGAGGGCCTTGTCCTGGCAGATCATCAGGCTGCGGTGGTCGCAACCCGTGTACGGCACCTTGAGGAGCTCCAGGATTCCCGCGATGTTGCTCTCGTAGTAGCGGTGGCCGTGGAAGGTCTCCACGCAGTTCCAGACCAGGTCGGGCTTGATGCGCTCCACCAGGTCGATCACCTCGCGCGGGTGCGCGTGGATCGCGCCGAGGTGGACCTCGTGCCCGTTCTCACGGAGGGTCGCCAGGACGTGGCCCTCGGTGAACCACGACTCCTCGGTCTCCATGTACTTCTCGTACTCGGCCGCCGGAACCGGAGGCTCGTTGACCTCGAACATCAGCAGGATCCGTAGACGTTTCTTGGTCATCGTTTCAACGGGCGGTAGGTGGAGGTGTGAACGCGGTTGACGACCAGGGTCGTCGTGTAGGTCGATAGCTTCACCAGCGAGACGTCGGCGTCGTCACGGAGAACCAGGCGGTGCTCGTCGCACAGCTGGGCGAGGCGGGTCAGAACCACGGAGACCTGGGTGGGTCGCTCCCCGGACCACGTTGCGATCGACTCTACCAGGTGGCGCTTGTTCCTCCTGATGAGGACCGAAGCCAGGTTGTCCGGCTCCCTGGCGCGGCTGACGCGGAAGATGGTCTTCATGTCGCGGGCCGCGAAGGCCAGATCGCCGACTCGATGTAGTCGGTGCTTCTTGCGGTAGTAGCTGTGCAGCGTCGAGCGAAGACTGCGGGTCTCGGAGTGCAGCACGGGTTTCCGGCGCGGCACCGGAAGCTCGGATAGCTCCAGCATCACGCGGTTGACAAAACGCAGCTTGCGCATCGCCGGCCAGCCTTTGTACCGCGTACGCCACTGGGAGGCCGGGTTGAGCCAGACGGCGAAGCTCTCGGCGAAATCCTCCTCGGGGTGGCACTGCGCGTAGTTGTCGGGAAGGTTGCGGACATGGTGCTTGCTGTGGGGGTCTACCTGGTAGAGGTGCGGGCTGTAGCGTTTCCGGGGAGAGCCGAAGACGTGTTGCCAGTCCGTGCGCCGGTGAAGCCCGTAGGCGTGGTCGATGGCGTGGGCGGCCTCGTGGCGGAGTAGCTTCATGCACGAGGTGGGAGTGCCCCCTTCGACCTCGAACATCATCCGAAACTCCAGAGCCTTGAGTCGCGGATGCGCCAAATAAAACGGGATCCCGATCGCCGGCTGGCCGTTGGGTGAGAGCCATTCGTCCGAGAGGTAGCACTTAGGGCGGAGGAACAAGCCGCGATCCTGGAGCTCCTCGTACAACTGCCAGACCCGCGGCTCGACCTCGCCGCCCTCGATCCTCACGCCGAGGTCGCAGATCCGGACCTTGAACAGGTCCTCGTCGGAGAGGTTCTCCCAGGAGATCTTCTTCGACCTCGTCACGCCGCTCCTCGCGATTGGGGCGTCCGCGATTCCGTGCGCTCGACGGACGCCAGACACGGACGAGAAATGCTAACACGCATGAGCCCGCCGGGCGCCTGGAGGGATCAGCGATCCAGTGCGGCTCCGAGATCGCCGGGCGAGAGGGTCGGGGTATCACAGGCGTAGTCACGGCAGACGTAGGCCGTGGCCTTCCCCTCGAGGGGATGCCTGCCGGAAAGCAACGCCAGGCCTTCCCGGTCGTCGGTTTCGGTCGCGAGCGCGACGATCCGGTTCGGAAGGAAGCGGCGGCGCACCTCGGCCAGCAGGGCATCGGCGCCCGCGTCACGCCGCTCGGCGACGATGGCGATCTGCACCGGTGGGGCGGCGGCGAGCTCCGAGGCCACCAGAAGCGACGCGAAGGCGGACGGCGCCTGCTCGACATTGGAGTGCAGGGCCCGAAGCGTCCTGAGCGCCGCATCACGAAAGCGCGAATCGTCCAGATGCCCGGCGAGGCGTAGCAAGATCTCGGCCGCCACGCCCGATCCGGCGGGCAGCGCGCCGTCGTGGATGCTGCGGGTGCGCACCAGGAGGCTCTCGTGATCGACCGACGTAAAGAAGAACCCTCCACGGTCGGGGTCCTCGAAACGCTCGACCAGGTTGTCGGCGATCTCCGCGGCAGCGTCGAGCCAGCGCCTCGCGAACGATGACTCGTACAGATCGAGAAGGCCGCGGGCCAGGAAGGCGTGGTCGTCGAGGTAGGCGTTCAGGGGGGCCTTCCCGTCGCGCCAGGAGGCCCGCAGGCGTCCTCCGTCACGCAGGTTCCCGAGCACGAACTCCGCGGCGCGGGTGGCCGAATCGAGGTCTTCGTCGCGGCCCAACGCCTGGTGGGCCCGGCAGAAGGCCGTGATCATCAGCCCGTTCCACGCCGTGAGGATCTTGTCGTCGGTTCCCGGTCTCACACGCTCGCCACGTGCCACCAGGAGCCGACGGCGCAGGGGCGCCAGGCGTGCCGACAGCGCTGTCTCATCGACGCCCGCCGTCTCCGCCTGTTGCTCCAGCGTGCCGTGAAGGAAGTTCGGGATGCTCTTGCCCTCGAAGTTGCCCTCATCGGAGATGCCGTAGGCCCGGCAGAGCTGCGCGCCGTCCTCCTCCCCGAGGACCTTCCGGACCTCTCCGGGCGACCAGACGTAGAACTTGCCTTCCACGCCCTCGCTGTCCGCGTCGATCGAGGAGTACAGGCCGCCTTCCGTGCCGGTCATCTCGCGCCGCACGAAATCGAGGGTCTCCTCGACGACCCGGCGGTACAGCGGTCGACGGGTCAGCAGCCACGCGTCGGTGTAGACCGGGATCAGAAGCGCCTGGTCGTAGAGCATCTTCTCGAAGTGGGGGACCAGCCACGCCTCGTCGACGCTGTAGCGGGCGAAACCACCGCCAATCTGGTCGTACATCCCGCCGGTCGCCATGCGATCGAGGGTGAGCCGTGCCATCTGGACGGGAATCGTCTCGCCGGTCCGATGATGCTCGCGCAGTAGAAGGTTGACCGCGCCGTGGGGCGGGAACTTCGGGGCGTGGCCGAAACCTCCCCACTGGCCGTCGAACCTGCGGGTCAGCTCCGCGACGGCTCGGGCCTGCTCCGGACGTCCGACGATGCCGTCTTGCTCTTCCGACTTTCCTCCCGCCGCGATCGTCTCGAGGCCTCGGGTCAAGTCGGCTCCGGCGCGTTCGATCTCATTCCGCCGGGTCCGCCACGCCTCCTCGACCTTGCGGAGGAGCGAGAGGAAGCCGGGCCGCCCGTGCATGTCACGCGGAGGAAAGTAGGTGCCCCCGACGAACGGCTCGAGGTTCGGCATCAAGAAAACGCTCAGAGGCCAGCCTCCCGAGCCGGTCAGGAGCTGCACCGCGTTCATGTAGATCTCGTCGAGATCCGGCCGCTCCTCGCGGTCGACCTTGATGCAGACGAAGTGCTGGTTGAGGAACTCGGCGATCGCCTCGTCCTCGAAGGACTCGCGCTCCATCACGTGGCACCAGTGGCAGGCGGCGTAGCCGATCGACAGGAAGATAGGTCGGTCCAGCTCCTTGGCCTTGCTCAGCGCCTCCGGGGACCACGGGTGCCAGTCGACCGGGTTGTGGACGTGCTGGAGCAGGTACGGGCTCGTTTGCCCTTCAAGATGGTTCACGGGAACACCCTCATTCTCCACTCCGAGCGAGGTAGCCGGAGGATGGGTCTTCGCTCGACGTCGGTGGCGGAGACTGTTCTACCCCATTTGGGGCAATAAAAGAGAGTGTCCCCTATTCCTGGTCGCAGCGGCGGAACAGGTCGAGAGGGGCCGGGCACTGCGTGCCGGTGGCGTCTTCCAGGCGCTCCAGGCCTCGTGAGTCGGTGCCGTAGGATCCCGAGCTGCTGCCGTCCTGGGCCACGATCACGAAGAAGATCGAGCCCGGGAGGCCGCTGACGCTCCAATCGTAGGAGCCGGAGCCGCCGATATCGCACTCTTGTCCGGACCAGCTGTAGCTCTCGAGGTTGGCGTGGCTCAGCTCGCCGAACTCGATGACGTGCGTCGACGCCTGGCACGCAACGCCGAAATCGAGGGAAATTACACCGCTCGCCGGATCGAATCCCGTGACGGTCAGAGTGCCGTTGGAGGGCGCGGCGGCCTCGCCGGGGGAGTCGGGGGCACAGTCCGGGAAGCACGAGGCCTGCGATTCGTCTCCCTCGCAGCTGCGGTCGCCGCAGCACGAGACCGGCGCCGGGGCCGACGTGCACGTGTTGCCGTTGAGGTCGCATCGACCGTCCAGGCAGGTGATCGGGTCGGAAACGCCGGTGCCGTCACTGCAACAGTAGCGTCCTCCGGGGTTGCCGCCGGTGACGCCGTTGCAGTCGTCGGGGCAGCTGTCGCAGTTCTCGCCGTCCGCCGTTTCGCAGATGTTGTTGCCGCACAGCGCCAGGGAGCTCGTCGGGCAATCCCCGGGGCAAAGGACGCAGTCCTCGAAGATCTCGCAAACGCCGTCGTTGTCGCAGGTCGGGCACCCGGTGCACGCCGAAAAGTCGATGGTGCAGGCCGGGGAGCAGCTCAAGGGCCCCCCGAGGCATCCCGCGTCGGTGGCACAGTTCGCATCTCCGAGATCGGATCCGTCGCATTGCTCGCCGACCTCGCGGATGCCGTTGCCGCATTCTCCGGGAACGGTGATGGCTCCAGTGACCACCAGGGCGAAGGTGACGTCTTCTTCCGGGGTCGCGAGGTAGCCGTCCTGGTTGACCTCGGCCGCCTCGATCTCGATTTCCCAGATGCCCGGCTCGGGAAACTCCACGAAGACGTTCTCGACCGTGTCGATAGCGTCAGGAGACCCACCGGGAACCGAGTAGGGGCCGGCAAGAAGCCCGACGTTGCCGTGGTAGACGACGTCGGAAGGCGAGGTGACCTTCAGGTTGACGTCGTTGATACGGTGCACCGACGACAGCGGTACCCCCGGAGGGTCCGGATAGGTCATCGTGATCTTGAGCTCGGACTCTCCTTCGTCGACGGCCACCGCGTAGGAGGCGATCTCACCGAGCTGGAGCCTCTCGTCCTCGTCGACGATCAAGCTCGTCGCCGCGCGCTCTTGGGCGATGCGGACGCTGGGCCTCCCCCAACCCTGGTGGGTGCGCGTCAGGTCGGCGGAAGTTCCCGAGAACGAGTACTGCTGGGCGTTGTTGATCGCGAGGGCCTTGATCGTCGAGAAGTGCGGCTGGCGCTCGAAGACGGTGATTCCCGTGGGGTCCGTGCCCCAGACGTTTTCCGACCACATCTGGATCATCAACCCGACCACTCCCGCGACCTGCGGCGTCGCCGCCGAGGTGCAGCAGAAGCTCGACGTGTAGGCGGAATCGTTGTTCGACGTCGTGGTGTAGATGCTGTCGTAGAAGCCGTGGACGTCCGGCTTGATCCGCCCGTCGGAGGCGGGACCGATGGACGCACCTCCGGACCACGAATCGTCCGCCGGGTTCAGATTGTTGTAGTGCCGGATGCCGCCCACGCTGATGACGTTCTTGGCCCACGCCTGGGGCCGGCTCGACTGCGTGCCGGCGTTGGATTGCGACTGGGTGATGGCGATGTCCAGCCGCCAGATGATGTCGTCGAGCTCCTGGGAAACGCTGGTGTACGACGTCGTGCGGGTATTGCCCCACGAGTTGCTCTGGAACGACGCGAAGTAGGGCGTCTGCTTCAGTGCCTGGGTGTGGGTGAAGCGGTTCCCGAGCAGGTTGAAGTCGGCGAAGATGCCCTGGGCCTCGGAGCACGGCATGTTTCCGGTGGCCTGAGCATTGCCGTCGCCGTCGCGATCGCCGTTGCCGAACACGATGCCGTAGGTGGCCGTGCCGTGACTCGCGACGTTGTTGCCCCCGTGAAAGATGACGCCGTCGAAGTCCTGGTGGGTGCCCCGGATCCCCTCGTCCAGCACCTCGCCCCGGACCCCCTGCCCGCAATAGCCGAAGTTGTCCTCGACCCAGTTGCTGCCGGCATCCTCGCGGACCAGGTCCATGTCGGTCTCACGCGGGGTCCAGCGATCGATCCACATGACGTCGTCGTGAGCAGCCAGCACCTGGAGCTGCTGTGGGTCGACCCACAGCTCGATGACGTGACCCTCCGGCCAGCTCTCCTCGACCGTGGCGCCCAACAAGCGGGCCGCGCTGGCGATCCGGTCCTTGCCGGACGAGCCCCACTCGAAGGTCACGACCCTCACCCTCATCGGGCCGTCCTCCGAGCGGTTCGATCCGGAGCCGCCGTCGATCCAGGAGCGCAGCTCCGGCTCGAGCCGGTAGGACGGGTGGTAGGGCTCGGCGCGTTCGACGAAGTCGAGGGCGGAGACCGCACCCATCGCCGACGGGTCGGCCCTGACGATGTGGGCATGGTGAGCGAAGGAGGCAACCACGTCGGCGCCCCGGGCCTCGAGACCGGCGCGCCACTCGGGGAGACTGACGGTCTTGAGCTGCACGACGAACAGGCGACCGTCCTCGGGGAGGTCGAGGCCGGAAGCAGGCAGCGGCATGGGAGAATCCGGAAAGACAGTTCCGGCCACGAGCCGTAGCTCGGTGCGTAGCGGCTTCGCCCCGGACCAGCTCTGCCCGGCGTTTCGGCTGTAGGACGACCACGGCTGGCCACCCTCGGTCCAGGTGGCGAACACCGCGCGTCCGGTGGGGTCGCTCCCAGTGTCTCCGGGAATCAACACGGCGTCTGTCTCGCGGATGAGCCGTCGCAGGGTCGTGCCGTCGCGTTCGACCTCGACCCACAGCTGGCGCGCTCCGTCGGCCTCGATGGTCGCCAGCCGGGGTGCGGGCGCAACCGCAGCGCTCGCCACCGAGACGACGATCAAAGTTAAGAAAGCGAAAAACAGACGCATCTAGACCTCTCCACGGTTACGGAACCGCAGGACTTATCTTACGCCGGTCACGCAAGTCTGACCGCCGTGAATCGCCGGCCGGAGCCCTACGGGCGGCAAAAAGGTGGTTTCTACGGGGTCTCGCCGGCCGGGCTGGCGGTGTCGGCGGGGGAGTCGAGAGGCTCTCCGTCCCAGGCGAAGAATCGCCGCTCCGCGCGGACCAGCTCGTCGCGAGCGTCGTGGACCTGGATGCGATACCGGAAGGCCCCCGGCGTCATCGTGTCGGGGGGGACGACATCCCGGATCAGCGCGCAGACTTCGTCGTGGAGATCCATCTCCATCGGTTCGAAGTGGACCGAGCTGGCGCCGACGAGCTGGCGCTCGACGAGGAGAGCGTCCTTGACGTCCCGACTCTTGCAAACGATCGTCACCAGGGCAACGAAACGATCCGTACGGACAGGCTCTTCCTCGGCGAAGGCCAGCAGCCCCGAGGTCTTGATCTCGTCGCCGCGCTGGATCGCCGCTTGCGCGCGCTGGAGGACCGCGATGGGGCCCACCGCGGCGGGCTCCGCGTTCGGTTTGGGCCACTCACCCTCGATTTGCTCCGAGCCCATGTTGTCGAGCGTCGTGTTGTGGGCAACGGCGACAATCTCGTAAGGGCCGGGCCGAAATGCCATCGGCTGCTGCAATACCACCGGCGCGCCGGGATGGCTGACGGTGAGCCGGCCCGAAGCCTCCCGGATCTTCCCCCGGGACACGACCGAGGCGCCGAGGTCCCAGGTCGAGCCTGGGACCTCGGAGCCGGGAACCCTCACCTGCACGAGGGCGTTGAAGCCGTCATCGGTGTGGCCGGTGGGAATCACCTCGGGTCGCACCGCGATCGAGTTCTCCCCGGCCTCCGGCGAGGCAAAGGCCGCAAGCAGACGCGAGGTCAGCCTGGAGGACTCGCTCTGGAGGATGATCCGCCCACGGACCTGCACCTTGACCTTGGGGCGGGAGACGTTCACGGTCACCGGAAGCGGCACATCCTCGGCGAAGCCCGTCGGGTCGAAGCTGACGAGGTAAAGGCAGGCGAGATCCTCTTGGATGCGCTCGACGATCTTGGGTGCCCGCACCCCGAACAGGAACGCCCGGCCGCCGGTTTCCGTCGCGAAATTCGAGAGGGTGGCCTCGGCGTGGCGGAATCGGATCGTGGTGGGCGCGGCCCCCGTCGTCGTGGTCATGCCCTGGGCCGCGATGGTGTAAAGGCGGACCCCGTAGGCCGAAGCCTGGTTCACGACCTGGTCGAAGGGCACCTGGGCCATCATTGCCGACCCGCCAGGGGCCAGCGTGTTCCATTTCGATTCCAATGATTCCGAGGCCTCACGCTTGGCGAACTCGCCGAAGAGATCGAGGTAGTGCTCGCCCGCGTTCGAGCGCATGTTGTCCGCCATGTAGATGACGGCCTTCGGTTGATCGATGGTGGCGAACTGCGCGAGCACCATGGCGAACCGTCGCAGGTCTCGCTCGGCCCGCCACAGCTCTTCCTGGTAGTACTGCTTGGCGAGGGTCACCGCTTTCTGGTAGTCACGCTGCCCCCCCCCGGCGACCCCGAGGTATCCGAGGACTTCCTCGATGCGGGCTTCCTCCAGCTGGGCGTACATGTCCCACTGATCGACGTCGCCCTCGAGCGCCTTGATCGCCGCGAGAAGCTCCTCGGGATCGTCGGACAGCTCCACGAGAGTCTCGAGTCCGGCGGCGTTCGAAACGATCGAGGCGCGGTTGCCGTCGACGATCAGCTCGCGGATCAGCTCGCGGGCGATCTCGACACCCTCCTGGCGGCCGGCCATGGTCAGGTGCGGCTGGTCGAAGTAGAACAGGAAGGTCGTGGGCCCGAGGCCAGGGAGGGGAACCGCCGCCGGCTCTTCGGGCTCACGGATTCCTCCCACCGGGACCTCGAGGCTCCTTCCCGCCGAAGAGTCGCGACACACCTTGTCGACCTCGAAGTCGTCGATCCTCGTGATGCCGAGCTTGAGGACGAAGTCGTCGCGGGTCAGCGCGTCGAGGGTCGAGGCCGGACCCCGGAGCGTGACGTCGAGCTGGACGAGGCGCGCACCGGCCCGCTCGACCATCGACGTCGACCGAGGGGTCTCGTCGTCGGTGTCTCCTTCCTGGGCCGGCACCCAGACGCTGAGCAACAGCACCAGGGTTGGCAAGGTCCAAGAGGCCCGCACACGTATCATGGATGGATGATAACTCTCGAGTCTCGCTCGCGGTCAGCCGACCGCGAGTCCCGCGGTCGCGGATCCGCAACGGGCATCAGCTTCGGCCCCGATGTAAGAAGTTGGCCCCGGCCTGGTCAACCGGCAGCACCAGCACCTCGGCGATGTCGACGTGATCGGCGCGGGTGGCCGCGAAGACAACGATCTCTGCGATGTCGTCGCCGGTGAGTGGCGTCAGTCCGCGGTAGACAGCCTCGGCGCGCTCGTGGTCGCCGTGAAACCGGACCTGGCTGAACTCGGTCTCGACCAGTCCGGGATCCACCGATGTCACCCGAACTCCCGTCCCCAGCAGGTCGATCCTGAGCCCTTCCGTGAGTGCCCGCACCGCATATTTCGAGGCGCAGTAGACATTGCCGCCGGGGTAGACCTGCCGGCCGGCGATCGATCCGATGTGGACGACGGTTCCGCGCCCACGGGCGGTCATCAGAGGGACCACCGCACGATCGACGTACAGCAGCCCCTTGACGTTGGTGTCGATCATCTCCTCCCAGTCGCCGGTCCGTCCCTCATGGAGCTTGTCGAGGCCGCGACTCAGGCCGGCGTTGTTGACGAGGACCTCGATCGCCTTCCACCCGTCCGGCAACGTCTGTACTGCTTCGCCGACGGCGGCCGCGTCGCGGACGTCGAGCTCGAGGGTGCGGACCTCGCCGGCGCCGGCATTCTCGAGCTCCGGCACCATGGCGTCGAGCCGGTCGATCCGCCGGGCCGCCAGCAGAAGCCTCGTGCCCTGGCCGGCGAATGCCCGTGCGCAGGCGGCGCCGATCCCGCTGCTGGCACCTGTAATGAACACGATCTCGTTCTTCAAGTTCTTCACGGTCCAGGCTCCTGTGGGTCGAATCCGGGGCCCAAGGGTACTCCAGGCTTGCTCACGGCTCGTCAAGCGTCGTACAAGGCAGGGAGCCCCTCCGAGGAAGACCCGTGCGACCTCGAACTCTGGCCACGAGACCCGGGCCCCGACGATCTTCCTGCCGGTCTTGATCTGTCCTCGGCGCACCATCGCGGTGGCACCTGCTGCCGCGGCGATGGTGCTTCCCATGTGAGGATTCGGCCGAATGCGGAGCCTGGAGGTCTTCAAAGGTGCGGCTCGGTCCGGTTATCATGCCCTCACACGGCCCAAGACTAGTCAGGAGGAAGCATGCGTTACTCGACGCGAGATTCTGGCAGGCCTTTTCTCGGGTTTCTTTTGCTGGCGGTCTCGGCCGGCGCGATCCTCGTCGGGTGCGGAGAGCTGGTTCCCCAGGTGGACGACACGGGAGACCCGGGAGGGGAGGGTGAGCTTTCGGCCGAGCATGATGTCCTGGAAGCGCACCGGGCGCTGATACTGGCCTACGAGACCTCCGACCACGGGGCCTTTCTGGATCTCCTGCTGCCCTCGTCGGACCTTCTGATCTTCCATCCGACGCTCGAGGATCGCTTCGAGGGGATCGAGGAAGCGCGGGAGCAGGTCGGCGAGATGTTCGGGAGGTACGACGCGCTGACCTGGACCGAGGTGCACCCGTCACTCCTGGTACGGGGCGAGGTGGCCTGGGTGACGTCGAACGTCCTGGTCGAGTCTCCCGACCTCGAGCATCCGTTCGTCGGTCGCGGCACCGAGGTGTGGGTCCGGCACAACGACGAGTGGCGCCTGGCGCACGGCCACTGGTCGGCGCAACCGGAGCTCGCCCGAGAATGACCCGCTAGGCGCCCCGGGTTCAGCTCAGCGCCGGGACCTTGGCCGCGGCCAGCGCGTTCTCCAGGTCGGCCTGGAGATCCTCGTAGGCCTCGCACCCCACCGACAACCGGATCAGGTCGTCGCGGATGCCGGCCGCCAGCCTCTCGGACTTCGGTATCCCGGCGTGGGTCATCGAGGCCGGGTGCTCGATGAGAGACTCCACACCTCCGAGGGAGACGGCGAGAGTGGCCAGTCGGACGGCGTTGATCGTCGTCTTGGCCGCCTCGAGCCCACCGCGGACGCCGAAGGAGATCATGGCGCCCGGTCCCTTCATCTGGCGGAGCATCAACTCGTGCTGCGGGTGGGACTTGAGGCCCGGGTAGCTGACCCACGCCACGCGTGGATGGCTCTCGAGCCACTGGGCGAGGCGTTCGGCGTTCTGCTGCGCCTTCTCGACGCGTAGCGCGGCGGTGCGCAATCCCCGGAGCACGAGCCAGGCCTGGTGCGGGTCCATCGTACCGCCCAGGCCGCGCAGCATGGCGGTGAACCGCTCGTGAAGCTCCTGGGTGCCGCTGACGATCATGCCTCCGACGACGTCGCTGTGGCCGTTCAGGTACTTCGTGAGGCTGTGGACGACGACGTCGGCGCCGAGCCGGAAGGGTTGCTGGAGCAGGGGAGAAGCGAAGGTGTTGTCGACGACGAGAACGGCCTGGACGTCTCGGACGATCTCCGCGCAGCCCTCGATATCCGTCAGCTTCATCGTCGGGTTGGCCGGCGTCTCGATGAACAGGACGCGGGTGTTGGGCTGGACCGCGTCGCGCACCGCCGAGAGATTCTCGGACGGCACCCACGACGTGTCGATCCCGAACTTCGAGAGCTGTTGCTCCAGGAGCACGCGGGTCGCGCCGTAGACGGCGTCGGTGGCAACGACGTGGTCACCGGACCTCAGGATCGTCAGCAGGACGGTCGAGATCGCCGCCATCCCGGCGGAGGTTCCCAGGGCCGCGTGCCCTTCCTCGAGGGTGCAGACGGCCTCCTCGAGAGCGTTCACGGTCGGGTTCCCGAGGCGCGTGTAGATGTAGCCCGCCTCGGTCCCCGCGAACCGCGCGGCGCCCTGGTCGGCCTCGCTGAACGAAAAGGTCGCCGACTGGTAGATCGGGACCGAAACGCCGCCGTGCTCGTTCGCCGGCATCCCGGCGTGGATGGCCAGGGTCTCCGGTTTCATCTCGTTCTTCGAACGTTTCATCGTGCGATCCCCCGTCTGCTCGAGCCAGGTCTCCGCTCGATGCAAGAGGTCAACATACAATCGAGCCATTTGAGACCTTTGGAGTCCATTTCTCCGGCGGTGAGCTTGAAATCAGGCTGCTTTTTTGGCGTCGGGAAGGCCGGCAGGGCTAAGGGGGCGCCTCCCCCGCTGAGGGGACCGTATGGCTGAGGAGGGAAGGCGGGAGAGGCGCCGAAGTTGTCGTATTCGCTTCTATTCGCAGATGACTCCACCGAGGTTCTGAGTGTAGGTGCAGACACCGCCGATCTCCGCCGGACGCTCTCCGGCAGTCGCGAGACCGTAGGAGCCCTCGTCGGTGGTGTCGTTGCCGACCACCACGAAGAAGGCGTTGGGGATACCGGGGTCGAACGAGGCGGTGCCCGTGTTTCCGATCGTGCAGACCCCTCCCGAGTAAGGAGCCGGGTTCGAGACGTTGGCCAGGTCGCCCCAGTAGATCGTGTGGTTGGTGGCGTCGCAGGCCACCTGGTAGGTGACGTCGACCTCGCCCGAGCCGGCGTTGTAGTTGGCTATCAACTGGTCCGCCTCACCCGGGACGCCGACGGCGGCGCTCAGCGCGATCGAGGCCGAGTCCATCTCGAACGGTGCGTTCATGCCGGTGTTGGCCCAGGCGTCCAGCATGTTGATGCCCTCGTTTCCGAGGAACGGCCCGAGGGTGTCGTTGTTGAGCCACAGGAACTGGATGTATTCCCAACTGGTCTGCTGGTAGTAGAGCCGGACCTCGGCAGATGCCGCACCCGCGGGGATGTCAAAGTCGTTCTCGTCCCAGTAGTTGTACGTCCCCCCGGGCACGCCACCGTATTGGTCGTAGGGAACGGGCAACGCGCTACGGGCGAGCGCGTCGTCGTAACGCATGCCGTACGGCGGGATGCGATTGTCGTGGACCATGACGTTGTTGAGCACGAAGTGGAAGGTGTGGTAGGCCTCGCCCGGCTCCTCGGCCCCGAGCCCTCCGAGGGTGTGGTAGACCTGGTCGGTCATGCGGTCGTAGCCCAGCGCCAGGTTCGAGTCGTAGCCCAGCGCGAGCAGCTGATTGGCCCACTCCTGGTCCATGCCAGGCTCGGCCTGGTAGATGACCGTGCCGTCGGGGTCGATGATCGACTCCACCTGGTGGGTGATGTCGTCGAGGTCCTGGATCGTTCGGCCGATCTGACCGTAGGCGCCGATCTCCTCGGTGTCCATCGGTTGCCCGCCACCGTCGAACCACTTGATGTTGATCCACACCCGGCGCCCCTCGGGATAGCCGCTGATGAACTTGTGGCCGGTGAGGTTCGTCACGCGGACGACCAGGTGGTCCCCGGCCTGGCTGAGCGTGATGTTCGCGGCGCGCGAGAGCTGGTTGCCGGCGCGCACCATGGCGTCGTTCATGGCTGTGATCTGGTCCGCGGTCAGCCCTTGGCCGAAACGCAACGTGCCCCTGGTGTCCTGGTACTGAATGACGCTGTTCATCCAGTAGCCGCCGCCCATGTGGTCGTGGCGCGGGAGGTCGGTGCGGATCGGGGCCTGGTTCTTGTCGCAGCCCTTACCGGTCGAGGCATACATGTGACAGGTCTGGCAGGTGAAGTACCGCGGCGTACCGTCCTCGTAGTCGGCGTCAAGCCGCGCGTCCCAGGCCCGGTGGTAGGCAATGTCCAGGGCGCCCCCGACCACCTTGAGGTCGGCCGGAAGGGAGGGGTAGTCGTTGACCCGGAAGTTCAGCCAGTTGCTCGAGGCGTGCTCGCTGCTGGTCCGCTCGACGATCCCGTAGGCGTAGGGCGGGTTCAGGAAGGCAGCCTTGCCCGCTGCCGGAGAGCCCGGCACGCCGCTGAACTTGCCCTCGGCAAGCGGGACCATGGAGCCGTTGTTGTGGGCCAGGTCGCCGACGGCAGGGTTGCTGACGTCGTGGCAGGTGCCGCACAGCTCGGCCTGGCGGTGGTAGGGTGAGCCGTAGGCGGCGTGATTGGCTACGTGATCGCCCTCGGCGTACGGGCCGAGGCGTGTGCCGCCGCTGTTGAGGACGTACTGACCGGAGCCCCGAAACGGCTCGCCGGTCTCGGGATCGTAAGCCAGGAAAGGAGCGTTTTGCTCTTCCGTCGTGCCCGGAACGTTCACCGGCGTGTCGGGATTGGTCAGGAGGTGGCAGAACTCGCACTCGACGCCGCGGTTCTCGCTGGCGGCCAGGCCGCTGCCGTCGGTCGGCGTGGAATTGCCGTTCATCCACCCACCCACACTGTGGCAGCGGATGCACAGATCACCGGCCCCTCCCCGCTGGACCGGGTCGGCGTTGGGCAGAAAGTCCTGCTCGGCGATCGCCACCGTGGCCCAGAAGATCGGGTCGCGGCTCGCCATGCCCATCATGCTGCCTTCCCAGCCGAAGCCGGGCTCGTACTGCGGGTTGTCGGTGCCGTAGTGACAGTTGCACGCGCTCGAGAACGCCGCGACCTCGAGCGGCTGGGTGCCCGGTTGATCGATATCGGTCGGTACGGTCGGGGACGCGAGCACCCCGACGAGAACGGCCGGTCCCAGCACGGCGGCCAGAACCCCGAGAGTCTTCACGGAAAAACGAACGGTGGTGTGATGTCCCTTGTCGCGCATGCCCTCTTCTCCCATGCCAACGCAGAGGTCTCAGACTTGTTCCAAACGGTCCCCTGTCCCTGACTGCGTTCTACGAACAGAAGCCTCGCGCCGCAACCCTATGGCGCAGAGGAAACGGGTCCTTTCTGTCCTTATGAACCGTGCCGGAATCGGGCGATTCCGGCGTCTCGGGATCCGCTGGTCGCCGGTGTCGCTACGCGTCGAGCCGATGGATGGCGTCGGCAGCGATCCCGGGAGCCTCGGCGGCGCACGCGTTCACCGAGATTCCACGGTACGAGTTGCCGCTCACCAGCAGGCCCGGGTGTCTGGCGAGACCGTCCTCGATCGCGGCGAGGCGGTCGAGGTGCCCCAGGGTGTACTGCGGGATTCCGCGACGGTGTCGGAAGATCCGGATGTAGCGAGGCTCGGCCTCGAGGTCCATCGAGGTCTCGAGATCGCCACGCGTGATCCGGACCAGCTCGTCGTCGGGCAGCTCGATCGTCTCCGGGTCGGTGGCGCCTCCCAGCATGGAGGTCAGGAGGACCCGGCCTTTCTCGGTCCGCCCGTCGAAGATGGAGGAAGACCACAGGCACCCCAGAATCCGCGGTCCTTCGCCGCGGGGCACCAGGAATCCGAAACCGTCCGGGGCGTGGGTCAGGTCGCCGGGGTCGAAGCCGAGGTGCACGACGGCGACCGGCGCGGACGGGATGGCCTTCATGGCCTCCGCGATCGCCGGGTCGAGGGCCTCGACCGCCGGGGCGGCGAACCACGCGGGGCAGGCGAGGACGACGACCGCGGCGTCGATAGGGGCGCCCTCCGAGAGCTGCAGCCGGTAGCCCCGTTCGCCGGTCGAGACGATCCGGCTCACGCGGCAGCCGGTCCGGAGCACCGGGCCGATCGCACCGGCCAGGCCGTCAATCAGCTCTCGCATGCCGCCCCGGAATGACATCAGCGTCCCGCCGGGTCCGGCGGGTCCTCCCCCGGAGCTTCCCTCGGCCGCCTTCTCGCGCTTGCGCGCGAGCATCGCCTTGAAGAGGCCACCGTGCTCGTTTTCCATCGCCCACATCTTCGGAAAGCAGGCCTCGAGCGACAGCGTGCGTGCGTTGCCGGCGTAGATCCCGCTGACCATGGCGTCGACCAGAATTGCAGCCGCCTCCCGTCCGATACGCCGCGCGGCGAAATCGAAGACCGACTCGTCGGTTTCGTCCTTCTTCGCCGCGGCGAAGGGCTCGCCCAGCACCCGGACCCTGCCCCACGGCGACAGGATCGACGACGCGAGGAACGAGCCGGGGCCCCCGGGGAGGCGGCGCAGACGGCCCTTGCGGAAGATGAACCGAGTGGCCGCCGCCTGGTTGGAGCGGAGCAGTCGATCCTCGATTCCGAGGTCCCGCACCAACTCGAGGGTCGCCGGCTCGTTGTCCAGGAAGCCGTTCGGCCCCCACTCGCAGGTGTAGCCGTCCTCGGACGCGGTGGCGATGTTGCCGCCTGGGTGATCGGTGGCCTCCAGGCAGACGACCGAGACGTCGTCCCGGTCCTCCAGGGCTCTCCGGAGGTGGAAGCTGACGGCGAGGCCGGAGACGCCTCCGCCGACAACGGCG
>Ga0316187_10000452_pt1 | contig 31792 bp, 27 predicted proteins | sample CroRivburrow1_MG_FD_204927 | JGI IMG/M metagenome (GOLD analysis project Ga0316187, IMG submission 204927) | Coastal sediment microbial communities from Maine, United States - Cross River worm burrow 1 | ecosystem: Environmental > Aquatic > Marine > Coastal > Sediment | place: USA: Maine... | reverse complement strand
GCGGTCGGTCATGTCGGCTACCGACTCGAACATGGCAGCGACCGAGGCCGAGTCACTCACGTCGGCCGCCACCGCCCGCCCACCCAGCCGCTTGGCCGTGGCTTCGGCGGCGGACAGGGACAGATCGTTGATGATCACGTCCGCGCCTTCTTCTGCGAATCGTTCCGCGATCCGAGCGCCCAGACCTCTGGCGGCGCCGGTCACCAGCGCGACCTTTCCGTCGAGTCGATTCATCCTTCCCCTCGTTTCCCTGTTGCTGACTGGCCGCATACCATAGCCTATCCCCGAGTCGGGATCTTTCGGGAGACAGTGGAAGGCATGTTGTACATCACTCTGGCGGCGCTGCTGTTCGTCGGTACCCATCTCGGCATCAGCAGCTCGGCGCTGCGCGCCCGGCTGGTCGGCTCTGTGGGTGAGCGCGGCTATCTGGCGCTTTACTCGCTGGTCGCCTTTGCCACGCTGAGCTATCTGATCTGGCTATATAACGGGCTGCCACGCTACGAGTATTTCTGGATGCCGTCTCCTGAGCTCTACATGGTGGCGAAGGTGCTGATGCCCATTGCACTCGTTCTGGCTCTGGGCGGTTTCCTGGTCAGGAACCCCACCCTGGTCGGCGCGGAAGGACTTCTGGCCGAGGGTGAGGGTGCGGATCTGGCCAGAGGGGTGACCAGAATCACCCGGCATCCGTTCCAGTGGGGCGTGCTGATCTGGGCGGTCTCGCACGTGATCGCGAATGGGGATGCGAACTCGGTCGTTTTCTTCTCGGCGTTTGGCGTGCTGGCGGCACTGGGCACGGTGGCCATGGACCGGAAGAAAGCGGCTGCACTGGGAGAGGGTTGGAAGGCCTATGCGGCGTCCACCTCCAACGTGCCTTTTGCAGCCATAATCAGCGGACGGAATCGACTGGCATTGGGAGAGTTATGGCTGCCCGTGCTGCTCGGTCTGATCGGCTATGCGGCGCTGGCCTGGCGCCACGAATGGGTGAGCGGCGTCCGCATCCTCTAGCGTTCGGAGGCCTGGCCCAGGGCAGCGCCGATCTCTCCAGCGAGATCCTGCCAGCGACCGCCGAAAAAGTGGTCGGCGCCGGTAATCAGATGCAGCCGGGCATGCGCCCAGGTGGCGAGGGCGCTCTGATCCACGAACGGATCTGCATCACCCGCGAAGACATCGGTTGGAACGCTGCCGTCAGGGGCGGGTGCGGGCAGGTTGCCGACCGGCGGCGCAATCAGCAGCACACGCTCCAGTGCTGGGAGATCGCCCTGAGCAAGCAACCGGCAGACCGTGCTGGCGCCGAACGAGTAGCCACCGAGCGCGAGCCTCGCGTTCGGATAGGTATCGATCGCCCAGGCGATGGCCGCCTCGAGATCTGCCACCTCACCGCCGTTGCCGTCGTGCGCGCCGTCACTGGCGCCGACGCCGCGGAAATTGAAACGAAGACTGGCAATACCGGCTGATTCGAGCGACTCTGCCAGCACCCCGAGCACCATGTCGTCCATGGATCCGCCGTACAGAGGATGGGGATGGCAGAGCACGGCGAGGCGGTTCGGGGTTTCTTCCGGATTTGCCCCGCCGGACGTCAGCCGCGCCTCCAGCTTGCCTGCGGGGCCTGGGATGGTCAGTGATTTATGCATGGGGCCACCGTACCAGGCCACCGGAAGCGGAACACCCTCTTGAAATTTTCGGCTAATTGAATATTTTTCGGCACTTTCTGAACTCACCTCAAATCCGCAGTTAAGGAAACAACATGATTGAAGCGGATCGATTGACCCGCCGCTACGGAGACTTCCTGGCGGTGAGCGATGTCAGCTTCTCCATTTCTCAGGGAGAGATCGTTGGCCTCCTCGGTCACAACGGCGCCGGCAAGACCACGATCATGAAGATGCTCACCGGCTATCTCGAGCCGAGTTCCGGCCAGGTGAGGGTGGACGGTGTGGATCTGTCTGAAGAGGCGACCCGGGTGCAGGCGAGCCTCGGCTATCTGCCGGAAAATCTGCCGCTCTACCCGGAACTGTCGGTGGCAGATTATCTGGACTACGCGGCCGAGATTCGCGGCATCGATGCGCCGAGCGCGGTGCGCCGGGCGATCGAGGCCACGGAGCTCGAGTCCAAGGCCCTGGATCCCATTGCCACATTGTCACGGGGCTTCAAGCAACGCGTGGGCGTAGCCCAGGCGATCCTGCACGAGCCGAAGCTGCTGATCCTGGATGAGCCGACCAACGGTCTGGACCCGAGCCAGACCCAGCACATGCGAGAGCTCATCGAGCGGCTGGCCGAGAACGCAACGGTCATTCTCTCCACGCACATCATGCAGGAAGTGGATGCCATCTGTGACCGGGCCATCATCCTGCGCGGTGGCGGTCTGGTGCTCGACGAGCGGCTCGATGAGCTGAAGGAGAGCAATCGCTACCACCTGCGCAGCCAGGACGACGCCAACCTCGCTGAGATCCTGCGCGGGCTGGGGCCGGTGAGCGAAGTGCAGGACACCGGGCTTGGCCACTGGGAGGTCCTGTTCACAGGCGATCAGGATGCCGCCGGCCGTGCCATCGCGGAGGCGGTGATCGGTGCCGGCCAGCCGCTCTATGAGCTCGCCGTCAAACGCCGGGACCTGGAGACCGTATTCCGTGAGGTGAATGCGGCACCGGCAGGGGAGGTGAGCGATGCGGCCTGATATCGTCATGCGTATCGCGAAGAAGGAGCTCACGCTCTTCTTCGCCTCTCCGATCGGCTATCTCTTCCTGCTCGTTTTCCTTGCCGTCACGCTGTTCGTCTTCTTCTGGGTGGAAGCTTTCTTCGCCCGGAACGTGGCGGACGTCCGGCCCATGTTCGAATGGATGCCCGTGCTGCTGATATTCCTTTCCGCAGCCCTCACCATGCGCATGTGGAGCGAGGAACGCCGCACCGGCACGCTGGAATTCGTGGTTACCCTGCCAGCCTCCGGCTGGGAGTTCGTGGTCGGCAAGTTTCTCGCCTGCTGGCTGCTGCTGGGTCTCGCTCTGCTGCTGACGCTGCCGCTGCCTTTGTCGGTCTCGATGATCGCCGATCTGGACTGGGGTCCGGTATTCGCCGGTTACGTGGCGGCCATGATGCTGGGTGGCGCCTATCTGGCGATCGGCCTGTTCGTCAGCGCCAGGACGGACAGCCAGATCGTCAGCCTGATCATTGCCTCGGCGGCCTGTGGCGTCTTCTTCATGATCGGCTCGCCCGTGCTGACCGATCTGGTGGGCAGCCAGTGGGCCGAGCTGATGCGGGCCATGGGGTCCGGCTCCCGTTTCGATGCCATCACCCGAGGGGTCCTCGACTTCCGGGATCTCTACTTCTACGCCTCCCTGCTCGTGCTCTTTCTGGCGCTGAACGTGCACGCCCTGGAAGTGCAGCGCTGGGCTCACGACGGCAGCCCGGCGCATCATCGCAAGTGGCTGCTGGCGACCACCCTGCTGGTGGCGAACCTGCTCATCGCCAACGTCTGGCTCGCCAGCTTCTCCAAGCTGCGCGTCGACATGACGGAAGGCCAGATCTATACCGTATCGGATGCCACCCGCAGCCAGCTTTCCCAGCTCCAGGAGCCGCTGCAGATCCGGGGCTTCTTCAGCGCCAAGACGCATCCGCTGCTGGCGCCGCTGGCGCCGCAGATGCGCGATCTGCTGCAGGAGTTTGCGGTTGCGGGCGGTGACAACGTCCGAGTGGAGGTCCTCGACCCGGTCGCTGATCCGGAGCTCGAAGACGAGATCAACACCAAGTACGGCATTCGCCCGGTGCCTTTTCAGGTGGCCGACCGCTATCAGTCCAGTCTGGTCAACAGCTACTTCGATGTGCTGATCACCTATGGCGATCAGTACGAGGTACTTAGCTTCCGCGATCTGATCGAGGTGAAGGCGGCGGACGAGTCGAATCTGGACGTGCAGCTGAGAAATCCGGAATTCGATGTCACCCGGGCCATCAAAAAAGTGCTGCAGGGTTTTCAGGAAGGCGGCGATCTGTTCGCCAGTCTGAACTCGCCGGTTCAGTTCATCGGCTATATCTCTGCAGACGATGTGCTGCCGGAGGCGTTAGTGGGCTATCGTCAGGTGCTCGCAGACACGCTGGATGATATGGCTGCAGAATCCGCCGGCAAGTTCTCGGCGGAGCTGCTCGATCCGGAAGCGGGCGATGGCTCGCTGGCACTGCAGATTGCCAGTGACTACGGCTTTCAGCCCATGGCGGCCAGCCTCTTTGATACCACCTCGTTCTATTTCTACCTGACCCTCACCGACGGTGAGACCATCGTTCAGATTCCGCTGCCGGAAGGGCTCTCCGAGGAGGCGACCACCCGTGGTATTGAGGAAGGGTTGAAGCGGTTCGCTTCCGGGTTGCTGAAAACGGTGGCGCTCATGGCACCGGAAGCGAATCCCTATGCCGGGATGATGGGGATGCCACCGGCGGGCAATCAGTTCCGGCAGCTGACCGAGTTTCTGCAGGGCGATTTCAATGTGGAGGCGAGTCAGCTGGCCGACGGACGGGTGCCGGAAACGGCCGATCTGCTGATGGTCATTGATCCGGAGGGTCTGGATCAGAAGCAGGTCTTTGCCATCGATCAGTTCCTCATGCAGGGCGGCACGGTGGTGGTGTCGACCTCACCGTACAACGCATCCCTGCAGCAGCAGTCCCTGATCGCCATGCCGAGGCAGACGGGCCTCGAGGACTGGCTTGCGCACCATGGGGTGAGCCTTGGCGGAAGCTTCGTGATGGATCCGCAGAACGCCGCCTTCCCGGCGCCGGTCACCCGGCAGGTGGGTGGCTTCAGCTTCCAGGAACTGGTGATGCTCGACTATCCTTACTTCGCCGATGTGCGGGATGAGGGAATCAATGAGGAAGTCGGCTTCCTGTCCGGCGTCCGTCAGCTCACCCTGACCTGGCCCTCGCCGGTGCAGGCAAGTGCTCCGGAGAGTGGTGAGCGCACGGTGACGACCCTGCTGACCAGCTCGGCCGGCAGCTGGCTCTCTGACAGCCTGGATGTGATGCCGCGAATCACGGAGGCAGGCCTGTCGGGCTTCCAGCCGGAGGGGGAGCTCGGCGCTCAACCTCTGGCGGTGATGATCGAAGGGCGCTTCGAATCGGCGTTCGCCGGCCAGACCTCGCCGCTGCTCGATGTGCCGGATTCCGAAGGGGATATCGAGGAGAAAACCGGCGACGAAGAAGATTCGCTCGGCGTGGTCTCCAGCGTCATCGACTTCTCGCCGCAGAGCGCCCGGCTGATCGTGCTCGGCTCGAACAACTTCCTGGCCGACCAGATCCTGCAATTCATCGGCTCGGCCGAAGGCGTCATCTACGCCAACAGCACCCAGCTCATGTCCAACATCGTCGACTGGACCCTGGAAGATTCCAGCCTGCTGTCCATCCGCTCCCGCGGCCACTTCAACCGGACGCTGCCGCCACTGGACGAGTCCGCCCAGATGGTGGTGGAGTCGATCAACTACGGGCTGGCCGTGCTCGGTGTGCTGGCGGTCTTCGGCGTGCATCGGCAGAGATTGAAACGGCAGAGGTCCCGGTACTCGGCATGGATGAGCGGAGGTGCAGCATGATCGCGCGGATACCCCTGCTGACGGGATTACTGGTTGCCCAACTGCTGATCGTGGCGGTGCTGCTGCTCGTGGGTGACGAAGAAGGCAGCGTCGCAGAACTGCTCAGCTTCGAGGGCGCGGCGGTGACCGCCCTGACGATCGAGGACGGCGACGGCAATGTGGTCAGCCTCGAGCAGATCGATGGTCAGTGGCAGGTCGGCGAGCTGCCGGCAGAGGCCGGCAAGGTGGAGGGTGTGATCGAGTCGCTGGCGGGTGGCTCGGCGAGCTGGCCGGTCGCCACCACCGAGAGCAGCCAGGCCCGTTTTGAGGTCACGGAGGATGCTTTCCAGCGCCGGGTCGCCTTCGCGGGAGAATCCGGGGAGCTGGCGACCCTGTATCTCGGCAGCTCGCCCGGCTTTCGGCGGATCCATGCCCGGCAGGCGGACTCTGCAGCGACCTTCAGCATCGACTTCGGTGTGCACGAGCTGCCGACGGATGCTTCTGACTGGCTGGATAAGCAGCTGTTGCGAACCGAGGCAGTCGCCAGCGTGACGTTTCCCGAAGGTGACGTCCTGGCCAGAGACGAAGACGGAGGCTGGACGATCGATGGCCTGGCGGCGGATGCGGAAACCGCCGGTCGCTATGTGGATCGGATCGAAGGGCTCTCCGTGCTCGGTGTACATGAATCGGATCCGGACACTGTTCTCGGCGATCCTGTGTCGGTTGCGATTCAGGACAGCGAAGGGACCCACGTGCTGACCTTCAGGTTTAACGATGCCGCTGATGAGTACGTGCTCGAGAGCGATCGGCTGCCGGGTGCCTTCACGGTGGCCAGCTACATCGTCGAGCAGATCCTGGTGCCCGCGGCAGACCTGCTGCCCGCGGCAGACCTGCTGCCGATGGCGGGGGAAGACGGGGCTGAAGTCAGCGAGGCTGAAACCCCTTCTGAACCGGATGACGGCGACAGCTGATCAGGTGGAGGCGGAAATGTCCGCGCAGCAGACGGCGTTGCGGCCGCTGTGCTTAGCCTTGTATAGAGCCTCATCAGCATGATTGAGGACGTTCTCGAGATCCTGGCTGACCGCGCTGACCGTCGCCACCCCGATGCTGGCCGTGACGTTGACGTTCTTCTCCCGGGTCTGCGGTAGCGAGATTCCGGCGATGCTCTGGCGCAAGCGCTGGGCAGTGCTGACCGCGCCGGTCTGGTCTGTCTCCGGCAGCAGCAGGGCGAACTCCTCGCCGCCGATCCTGGCGGCGATGTCGGTCACCCGCTTCACCTTCATGCTCACGTCCGCCACGGCCTTCAGAATCTGATCCCCGGCGACGTGTCCGCACTGGTCGTTCACGTTCTTGAAGTAGTCCAGGTCAAACAGGAGCACGGACAGCTGGCTGCCGTGCCGACGGACCCGTTCCACTTCTTCGGACAGCCGCTGCATGAAGAAACGGCGGTTGTGGATGCCTGTCAGGTAATCGGTGTGAGCGAGCCGAACCAGCTCATCCTGCGCTGCCCGGAGATCCTGCTCGGTCTTCAACCGATCGGTGATGTCCCGGAGCACCAGGATCACGTCGGCGTTGGGATCTGTCTGGTCCAGCGAGGAAGCGCTGATGTCGTACGATCGGCCACGCAGAGTGGTCGTCAGTCCCTGGCCGTCCGGGCGGTCCGAATTGGTCAGCTCCTCCATGCTGAGCGCGGTGAGGAAGCTGGTGATCGACCGCTCTGCGAGCTCAGTCCGGCTGGTCTGGAGGATCTGCATGGCCGATTCGTTGATATCGACAACCAAGCCCTCCGCGTTCAACACGACTACCCCGTCCCGAAGCTGCTCCACGACGCGGTCGCGAACCACGGGTATCGTCTCCATGACACCGTAGCGAAGTACACCTCCATCCAGAATCATCGCGGCGATGGCGAAGCCCAGACTGGTGATGTCGAACCAGGGCGCTGGATTGAATGGCGAGAGGTAGTACAGATTAGCGAGCGCGACCACGATGGGTGCGGCGATGACCGCTGCGACGGGCTTCCAGGCGCCGGTGGTATGGCCGATCGACCAGGCGAGGATAGTCGTGGCCACCATCAGCATGCCATAGGAGTAGAAGGCGTGGACGTAGAACCACGGCCCGAACTCGGTGGCCATGCCGAAAACGCCCTTGTCCCACACGAAATCGACCTGCGCCCAGATCAGGTTGTGCCAGTCGTTGGTCATCACCAGCAGCAGGGTCAGGGTCGGGATCACGCAAAGCAGGTTCACCGCCAGCTTCGGCAGGCGCATCTGCCGGCGGGTGTAGCTGACGGCGAACAGCAGCCAGGCCACAGGAGAGAGGACGATGCCGAAGTAGGCGAGCTTGGCGGCAAGCAGCTTGATGCTCGGCACGGTGAAAACAGAGCCGATGAACTGCATGCCGGACCAGAACAGCAGCGTGGCGAGCAGCGCCAGCAATGCCTGCATGCCGGGCACCCGCTTCATTTTCCGCGCGCGCAGGTAGGCGCCCACGCACACCAGGGCGGCGAGGAGTGGGGGAATGGACCAGAGGGTTATCTGGAACATGGCAGGACGTCCGCTGTCTGCATCTCGAAACGTTGGAATTCGACGGCCTTACATTGGCGTATGGCCTGAGGGGGCTCAACGAGTGCCAGGGCAAACTGTGCGCTGCATCACCTTTGCACTGGTTTTGCGACCCGTGAAACGGTTAAATTACCGGCCGAAACGCTACCGGCATCATGGGTAAACCAGCCAGAAATCTCACCGACTTCAACGCCTACCTGGCCGATCTCATGGACGGCCAGGTGGCGGGCGATGCGCCCGTGGTGGCCTACTTCGACCTGGACCGGACCCTGATCGACGGCTACTCCATCACTTCCCTGGCGCTGGAAAAGATGTGGTCGGGCACCCTGTCGCCGAAACGCATCATCCGCCACGCCGGCATCTTCCTGCACTGGGGGCTCGGCTGGTCCGACTACCACGAGCTGCTGGAAAACACCGTCGGGGCCCTGGAAGGCATCTCGGAAGCGGAGATCGAGGAGCTTGGTGAGCGCGCCTTCGAGCGCCGGATCAAGCCCATCATCTACGAGGAGGGCCGCCAGCTGATCGAGGCCCACAGACGTCTCGGTCACGAGCCGGTGCTGGTCACCTCGGCGACACGCTACCAGGCACTGCCCATTGCCAGAGATCTGGGTATAGCGCAGATCTACTGCACGGAGCTCGAGATCGCGCAGGGCGTGATCACGGGCAATGCGACTCCCTGCTATGGCCCGGGCAAGAAAAAGGCGGCGGACGTGCACATGGGCTTCCGTGAGGCGGATCTATCGGACGCCTACTTCTATACCGACAGCTGCGAAGATCTGCCGTTGCTGGAAGAAGTCGGTCAGCCGGTGGCTGTAAACGCCAAGGCTTCTCTGGCACGCCTGGCGGACGAGCAGGGCTGGCCGCAGCTCGCCTTTGAAACCCTGCCCGCCGCGGCCCGGGCCGCATGATCGAGCTTTACACCTGGCCGACGCCGAACGGTCGCAAAGTCTCCATCGCGCTGGAAGAGTTCGAGCTGCCGTACGAGGTGCACGCGGTGAACATCGGCGAAGGCGACCAGGATAAGCCTGAGTTCCGGGCCATCAGCCCGAACGGCAAGATCCCGGCCATCATCGATCGGGAAAACGGCATGTCCCTCATGGAGTCCGGTGCGATCCTGCTTTATCTGGCGGAGAAGGAGAATCGCTTCCTCGGCGACGATCGCTGGCAGACGATCGAGTGGCTCATGCTGCAGATGGGTGGTGTGGGACCCATGCTCGGGCAGGCTCATCATTTCCTGAAGTTCAATGCGGGCAAAGCGCCTTATGCCGAAGCGCGCTATAAGGCCGAAGCTGAACGCCTTTACGGCGTGCTCGATACTCGACTCGATGGTCGGGACTATCTTTCCGGCAGCTATTCCATTGCCGACATGGCCACCTGGCCCTGGATCTCCCGCTATGAATGGCAACAGATGGACCTCGGCGCCTATCCGAATCTGCTGCGCTGGTACCTGGCCATTGCAGACCGTCCGGCGGTGCAGCGGGGCTACGATGTGCCCGTGCACGTGAACGACATACCAAGGCCCTAGCTGCTGGTCGGCAGACGCCTAGTTCGTCAGTGCGGTCCTGAGCCGCTCGGTGAGCTGTGCCGCTGCATCGGTGCTGTATGCCTCTGGCGTACCGAAGCCCCAGACCGGATCCGGCCAGGCGGCGTCTTCCGGATGGCGACCCAGCACGTGAATGTGCAGCTGTGGCACCCGATTGCCCAGCGCTCCGACGTTGAGCTTGGTGATGCCCGGCAGGCGCTCGAGGACGTTCGAGACCGCCGAGATTTCGGCCATGACCGTTCCCTGCAAGTCTGCTGGAAGATGATGCCACTCAGAGATATCCGCCGCCCTGGGCACCAGAATGCACCAGGGGAAACGGGCGTCGTTCATGAGCAGCAGCTCGGAGAGAGCCAGGCTTGCCACCGGGAAGGTATCCCTGGCGAGCTGAGGGTGCAGCTCGAAACTCATCGTTTCGGAAACCCGCCTATCCAGATCGGGCTGGACCAGGCCATGGCGTCGTTCGCCTGACGGACGCGCACGAAGTAGTAGTCTCCCTGTCGCTCCGAGCTGTCGTTCATCTCGAATGAAACCTCCCGAGGCCCGTTCTCGATTCGCTGCCGAAGCAGCACCGTGTCCGTATAGATGTCCGTCTCAAGCTGCTGCGCCAGCCGTCCGTCTGCCAGATCCCGGAACTGGAAGACGAGCTCGCTGGCGGGAGAGGTCTGCGGCTTGCGATAGACGGGCGGTGCGCCGCCTGTTTCCTGGGCTTCGTCGAGACTGATCCGCAGTGCCGACGTCCGCTTCAGGTTGCTCAGCCGTAGCTCGATGGAGCTGGTATCGCCCCGGGTCAGCGTGGCGAACTGCAGACGGTTCGGGTTGTCGGGATCGACGCTGATGGACTGATAGAAGCTGTTGTGGAAATCCATGCCCCGATAGCCATCCAGCTTCGCATTGCTGATCTCCAGCGTGCCGCGCCAGTGCCGCCAGCCCCTCGGATTGTCGCCGGGGTGATAGGGGGCGGCGTCGGAGCCGAAGGAGAGCAGGAAGGTGGCTTCGCCATTGCTGGCAGGCTCAGTGCTGGTGAGGTAGTCCTGCTCCCAGAGCAGTTCGTCGTTCCGGATCACGGCGATGTGCTCGATCGGCGCCGTGCCGATCACCCGTCCCTGCAGCGATCGCTGTTCGGCGAATGGCGCCCGTTGCCCCATACCGGTGCCGTTGATGTTCACATCCAGGATGATCCGGTCACCGGTGGTGGCATAGGCTTTCAGTGCCTTCATACCGTCGAAGATCGCGTCCGTGGTTTTCTCCCTGGCCATGATCGCACCCAGGCCGCCGCGCTGGGCCAGGCTCGAGTTCTTCGGGGCGCCGTAGCCAGGCTGGCTGAGGTGGTTGTCCGAGGCGGCAACGAAGCCGACCTGGTGGCCGTGGTTGAGATACATCCGGCCGAACCACTCGAAGTTGCCGTGTTGCGACATGATTTCGATCAGGGGTTCGAGCTCGGGATCGTTCTGCCGGTAGTCGCCCGCCTGATGGGCGTGCGGGATGATGACCACGTCCTCAGTATCCGCCGTGGCGCGCAGGCCCTGATAGAGACGGGACAGGGTGGGATAGAACTGAACCGGGATCCGGTCCCTTCCATCCGGCGTGCGAAACAGCACATTGTGGTGCCCGCCACTGAAATTGCGCACGGACCACTCATAGCCGAGATAGGCGATGAAGGCGCCTTGCTCCGTGTAGGTGCGAACGTTTTCCCGAAGCACCTCCCACTCGTGATCATCCATCCAGATGTCGTGCTCGGAGTGCGTGACGTAGTCGAGCCGGGCATCGTCCCGGGCCCAGCGCATGAAGCTATCCGGTGTGCCGATACCTTCGGCGAAGCCGGAGTGCCCGTGGGTGTCGCCCCAGTAGATCCGCTCCCGGCGCTCTGCCGTCACCAGGATCGGGTTCACCGTTCCTTCGACCTTGCCATCCCGGGTCTCGATCCGGAGGTGGTAGGCGCCAGGCTCTGTCAGCGAAACCGGCACCAGGCTGATGGCTTCGCGGCTCGCCGGGACCCGGGTGATTACCTCGTCGCCGTTGAGAATATTCAGGGCAGGATGCCCGTTCACTGCCCGGTTGTAGTAGGCGTCCTGGCCCCGTACAGACAGGGTGAAAGTCTCGTCCGGGGCGACGATGGACGGTGCGAAGCCGGCCAGACCGGCGAAGCGAGTACCGGTGACGACGATGGGCTGTATCGGCAGGGTCAGCAGGGGGTCGTCGCCATTCAGCGCAAGGTAGAGCGGTAGCGGCATGCGGTCACTGGAAAAATCAGCCATCAGAAACCCGCGGCTGCCTCGACTTCTGTCGCCGTAGGTGAGCGTCACCGTATCACCCTCTACGAGCGTGCCTCTGGCCAGGCGGAACATGAGCGCTGGCCGCTGGCCGCGAAAACCGCCGTGCATGCCACGCATGGGCACGCTGTCCGCCGCGAAACTCGCCGACCGGTTGCTGCTGCTGATGCTGATGTAGTTGTCTGCCTCCGGGTCGGTGGCCTGCCAGATGCCGTAGTTCGGCATGAAGTGCCTGGCTACGACGAAGCCGCCGCTGGTCTCGATGTCGCGGCTGCCGACGGTGAAGGTCTGTCGGATGGTGACGAATGTGCGGGCCTCGAAGGGGCCGGAGTCCGCGGTCAGGGTGCCGAATGCCTGCGGCTCCTCGTCGAGCAGCGAAAGTTCGAATAGGTAGGCGTCGATGGCAGCAGGCAACTGGCGCGTCAGCTCCGGGTAGGCACTGACCGCACCGACGGTCTGGGTGAGGTTGACCGGGAGCTCGCCGCCATTGAGTGCCCAGGCGTTCGCCCATTGCCAGAGCAGCCGGGCGCGCTCGCCCATGTTGCGTTCGTCTGTGGGCAGATAGGCGACATCGGCTTTCAGCTTGTCGACTCGAGCCCTGAGGTCGGGACTCAGATAGTCGCCGTTGGCGGCGTCAGCCGGCAGATGCCAGGTGATCGCGCTCAACATCATGACCATTGTGATGAGCCAGGTCGTCGGCCCGTTGCGTATCTGCCTGACCATGCGTAGTCCCTCTGCAAGCTCCCTTGAGCTGCCATGGTAAGCAGTGGCGCGTCCGTGCAGCAAATTGCCGTTCGTCCGCCATGGCGCTGACGCAAGGAATGCGGGATAGCGGGCCGGAAACATTCCGCTTCGTGATCAAGGCATCGCGGCGATCTGGTGGGCTGGCGTCAGCCGAAGTAGCCCTGCAGCAGGAAGAATGACAGCACGGCGACGGTGGCGCCCACCACCAGAATCAGAATGAAGGTCCCGGTATCCGAACCCGCGTCCGTGCCTTCGTCAGCTTCGTCCTGTCCCCGCTTGGTCCGCGCCAGCAGGTACACTACGGTCACGACGATGAGGGCGGGAACGAGGAACTGAACCATATAGCGCATGCGCTGAGGATACCACGTGGCCTGGTTCGGTGATCACTGGCTGGCCGGCGTTCTGCTGATCGCCTATACCGCCGTCCTCCTCTACCACGCCCGGGTCGGCGCCCAGCACAGCCACAACATGACCGAGTACTACGTCGGCGGCCGTAGCCTGGGTGGCGTGGTGGTCGGCATTTCATTCTTCGCCACTTTCGCCAGCACCAACAGCTACATCGGTCATGCCGGCAAGGGCTACGAATACGGTGTGCCCTGGATGACCATGGCCGTGCTCATCGTGCTGTTCACCTGGCTCTCCTGGACCGCGGTCGCGCCGCGGCTGCGCCGCTTCACCAGCCACTGGGATGCCCTGACCCTGCCGGACTATCTGGAAGCCAGATTCGGCGCGGGTAACCGGGCCCTCAGAACGGCGGCGGCCGCGGTGATCCTGCTCTCGAGCCTGCTCTATCTGGTTGCGATCTTCAAAGGTGCAGGGAATCTCTTCGAGCGTTTTCTCGACATTCCCTATGAACATGCTGTCGGCCTCACCCTGGTGATCGTGGTGCTGTACACCTCGATCGGTGGCTTTGTCTCGGTCGTGCGCACGGATGTCGTGCAGGGCATCCTGATGATTCTCGGCTCCACCACCATTTTTTACTGTGTGTTGAACGCGGCCGGCGGGTTCGAGGCGTTCCGGGCGCTTGCTGTCGCCCCGGATACGGAGCACCTCTTTACTCTGAACGCCGGATTGCCGTTCGTGGTGCTGCTGGGCATTGCGCTGTCCGGTTCGCTCAAGCTGCTCGTGGATCCGCGTCAGGTATCCCGCTTCTACGCACTGAAAGACGAACGCAGCGTCAAGGTGGGTATCTGGGTCGCCGTGGGGGGCATCGCCCTGATTCAGCTCTGCCTGTTCCCGGTGGGCATCCTGGCCCGAGCGCTTCTGGATGGGGTCGCAGATACGGATCTGGTGATCCCGACGCTTATCAACGACCCCAGCGTCTTCCCGATCTGGGTGGCGGACTTTCTGGTGGTGGCCATGGTGGCGGCCGCCATGTCGTCAATGGACAGCGTGCTGCTGGTGGCGGCGTCGGTGCTGTACAAGGATGTGGTGGAAACCGTGCACCCCACTGCCCACCCGCTCACCTGGACCCGGATCGGGGTGGTCGGTTGTTCCCTGATCGCTGCCGTCATCGCGCTGAACCCGCCCGGCGGCATCGTCGAGATCACCATCTTCTCCGGCAGCCTTTACGCAGTCTGTTTCTTTCCAGCGATTCTGTTCGGGCTGCACTGGCGCCGCGGCACGGCCGGGGGCGTGCTTGCCTCCATGGCTGTTGGCGTACCGGTGCTGCTTGGCTGGATGCTGCTCGGACCCTCGGACGTGGTGCACGAGGTGTTTCCCGCGCTTCTTGCATCCTGTCTCGTTTACACGGCGTTCGCGCGCCTGCGCGAACCGGCTATCGAGCGGCTGCCTCAGTAATGGCCTGGTAGGTCAGCACCTGGAAGTCCTGGCGGATGTTGATGTGGGTATAGGGCCGCACCTGGGTCATCAGCACAGCCACGATCTCCTCTGCCGGATCCATCCAGCTGATCGTGCAGTAGGCGCCACCCCAGTATGCGGCGCCCTCGGAAAGCGGTGTTCCGGCCGCGCCTCTGTCCACCACCACGCCGTAGCCGAGCCCGAAACCCATGCCGGGTCCACTCAGCCAGATGGGAAGATCTCCGGTGTGGTTGTCGATCATCAGGGAAACGGTAGCGGGGGAGAGCAGGCGGGTGCCATCGAGCTCACCGCCGTTCAGCATCATCTGCTGAAAGCGCAGGTAATCGTCCACCGTGGACACCAGACCTCCGCTACCGCTGAACAGTGTTTGCGGCCCGCTGATCCAGCGGCTCTCTGCTGAACCCGGATCCTGCTCGACGATCTTCTCGTCGTCTCCCGGCGAGTACTGTGCGGCGAGACGTTCGGCATAGCTTTCGTCCAGGTAGAAGTGTGTGTCGTTCATGTCGAGCGGCTCGAACAGGCGCTCATGGAAAAACTCGTCCAGCGACATCCCGGAGATCACCTCCACCAACCGACCTACCACGCTGGTGGCTGTGGAATACTCCCAGCGTGAACCCGGCTGGTAGTTCAGCGGCAACGCTGCCAGGTGCTTTATGTAGGCTTCGAGGTCGGTGTCGCGATCGATCTCCGCCATGTGTGCCCGATAGGCCTGCGCGTTGCCCAGGTAACTGTTGGCGAGTCCCGCCGTGTGCGTCAGCATGTCGCGTATCTGGATCGGGCGCTCGAGCGGCACCAGTTCCCCGGTATTGCCGCTGGCGTCACTCGTCGTCGACACCTGGACGTCTGCAAACTCAGGGAGAAAGCGGCTCACCGGATCGCGCAGCTGAAAGCGACCTTCTTCCCAGAGCATCATCAGCGCCGCCGAAGTGATGGGTTTGGTCATGGAGGCGATGCGGAACACCGTGTCGCGACGCATTTCCTGACCGTCCGCCACATCCATGCTGCCACGAACGTCGAGATGCACCAGCTTGCCCCGGCGCAGGATGGCGGTGACGGTGCCGGGCACGAGCTCCGCATCGATGTAGCGCTGCATGGCGGGCCCGATCCGATCTAGCCGCTCGGTGGACATGCCGACGCTCTCGGGTCGAGTCGTGGAGAAATCCCGGGCCCCAGCGGGAGACGTGAGGCCGAGGGTGAGCAGGGCAACCAGGCTCAACCCGATCCGGCTGCGCCCGCGCATCAGGACGCTGCCGCTTCGAGCGACTTGATCGGGTCCTCCTGTGCAAGGCGATCCATCAGCGCCTTCACCTGGGGTAGATCGGCCAGCAGATCCTCTTCGAAGATGGTCTGGACGATGGCGCTGGCCAGGCCGAAAGAATAGTACGTATACAGGTCCGCGAGATTCATCGCCCCGCCGGTGGCGTAAGGATCGCAGACGAACAGTCGCGAGACCGCCTTCACGCCACGCGCCAGGTCGACTCGGGTGCTCTCCTTCAGTTCGTCGCTCGCGGTAGCGCCGAAAAACGCCGCCGGCAGACAGCGGCGGGCGACCAGCTCGATGTCGAGTTCAACGTGGCGGATCAGCTCCAGTGCCTTGGCTCTGGCGAACGGGTCGCTGGGCAGAAGCGGTTTGTCTGCGGCAATGGCGTCCAGGTATTCCGCAATCGCCAGAGTTTCGGAGACGAATCCCTGCTCGGTTTCGATGCAGGGCACCTTGCCCATGGGGCTTTTGGCCAGGTAATCCTCTTCCTGGCTGGGTATGGCCTTCACTTCCTCATAGGGAAGGCCTTTGAAGGCCAGGCAGGCCTTGGCCAGGTTGTAGTAGTTGCTGCGCGACATGCCGTGAAGCTTGAGCATGGGTGTCTCCTTTAATTTTCTGACCCGGCAGCCGCCGTCGGATCAGGTTCTGGGGCGGCGCCGGGGTTTGTACTGGAAGTAGGTTCTGTTGATTTCTGTGTCGATGCTGGCGAGCTCGCCCTGGAAGTCATCGAGGAAGGTTTCGATGCCTTCTATGTCCAGTTTTTCGACAACCAGAGCGCCTGTCTGTCGGCGCAGGCGATTGATCACACGAAGCACCTTCTCATTGCGCGGCAGGTCCCGGACGCTGTTGCGCAGCGATTTCAGGGAGTACGCCAGCGATCTCGGCAGCTGTGTGTTGTGCACCAGGAACTCCAGCACGGCCTCCTGGCTGACCGGTCCCTGCACCACCTGGTTGTAGCTCTGGGTAGCGTCCAGCGAAAGCAGCACGCTGCGCCACTGTATGTCGTTGAACGGTTCGAGCTCCGAGGCGGCTTCGAAGATGTCCTCGCAACCCACCTCCAGGATCCGGCTGGTCATGTCTGCCCGCTCGATGAAGTTACCGAGTCGGAGGAAGGTCCAGTGCGCATCGTGCAGCATGTTCGCCGACATGAAGCCTTCGATACGCTGTATGAACGACTGGATCTCGTCCAGGCCTTCAGCACGACGACTCCGGGAGAGCGGCTCGGAGAGCTGCTCTTTGGCATAGAGATGGGCTTCGTTGATGTACTCGACGCTGCCGCGGGGAATGATGCCACGCAGGGTTCGCACGTTCTCGCGGGCGTTGTCCAGAGATTGGATGAGCGAACCGGGGTTGCGGGCGTCATTGATCAGGTAGCGGGCGACGTTTTTTTCGCTGGGCTCATCGAACAGCTCATCGAACAGCTCACGGGATCCGGTGATGTTGACCAGACCCTGCCAGGCGAGCGGCAACCGTTTCGGCAAGTCATAAAGAAGGCGGGAGTTCACCCGCACCAGCCGGGCCGTGCTGTCGGCCCGCTCGAGGTAGCGGCCGAGCCAGTAGGCGCGCTCCGCGGTGCTGGAAAGTATGCGGTTGCGATTCGTCATTCCAGATCCACCACCCAGGTGTCTTTGCTGCCGCCACCCTGGGAGGAATTCACCACCGTCGAGCCTTTGCGGAGCGCCACACGAGTCAGGCCACCGGTGGTCACGTAGGTCTTCTTGCCCGACAGGATGAAGGGACGAAGGTCCAGGTGCCTGCCCTCCGCAATCCCGCCAGGTTGGTTCGGCGCATCCACCAGCGTCGGCGCCGTCGACAGCAGGAGCATGGGCTGCGCCATGTAGTTGCGCGGATTGGCGAGAATCTGCCGGGCGAATTTGTCCCTTTCTGCTTTCGAGGCCTTGGGTCCGATCAGCATGCCGTAACCTCCGGACTCGTTGGCGGGCTTCACCACCAGTTTGTCCAGATTGTCGAGCACATAGTCCCGTTCCTCTTTATCCACACACCGGTAGGAAGGCACGTTCGGCAGCAGCGGCTCTTCGTTCAGGTAGTAGCGGATGATGTCCGGCACATAGGTGTAGATCACCTTGTCATCCGCAACGCCGCAACCTGGCGCGTTGGCCAGCGCCACGTTGCCGGCACGCCAGGCCCGCATGAGACCCGGCACGCCAAGCGCGGAGTCGGGATGGAAGACCTCCGGATCCATGAACAGGTCGTCGATCCGACGGTAGATCACGTCCACCTGCACAAATCCTTCGATGGTGCGCATGTAGACCTTGTCGTCCTTGTCGACCACCAGGTCCGAGCCTTCCACGAGCTGGGCAGCCATGGCATTGGCGAGATAGGCGTGCTCGTAGTAGGCGGAGTTGAAGATGCCGGGCGTGAGCACGGCGATCTGCGGTGAGCGCTTCGGCGACAGCGAGCGCAGACAGGCCGCCAGCTGATTCGGATAGTCATCCACCGGATGAATCACGTAGTCCTCGAAGAGCTCGGGAAAGACGCGCTTCATCACCTCGCGGTTTTCCAGCATGTAGGAGACGCCGGAAGGCACCCGCAGGTTATCCTCGAGCACATACATCTGACCGTCCGCATCACGGACCAGATCGGAGCCGCAGACGTGCGACCAGACGCCCTCGGGCGGGCTGATGCCGCGACACTCCTCACGGAATTCCTTGGAATTCTCGATGTACTCACGGGGCAGCACGTCGTCATCGAAGATTTTCTGGTCGTGGTAAATGTCGTTGATGAACCGGTTCAGCGCCTTGACGCGCTGGGCGAGCCCTTCCGATACCGTATCCCACTCCTTCTTCATGATGAGGCGCGGAATGATGTCGAAGGGCCATTCCCGGTCGATGCTGCCGCTGCCCTCACCAGTGTAGACGGTAAAGGTGATGCCCATAGACCGGATGGCCAGCTCGGCCGCCGTACGTCTGGCGGCCAGCTCTTCATCGCTGAGTTCCGCGAGCATACGGGTGAGGTTGCCGGCGCCCTTGCGGGCCCGGCCGTTGGCCGTGATGAGCTCGTCCCAGAAACCGTGGGTCTCGTAGGCGCGCCAGTCAATCGTCATCGGCAATCGTCATCGGGAGCTTCGATCAATCCATGTTCTTAGCGCCATTCTATGGGAACTGTGGGAAAATCGCGCCATGCTCGACGGCAACATTCATCCGGACTACGCCGATGTGGCGTCATCCCTCATTCGTCAGATCCCGAAAGGCCAGCATGCCGGTTCGGCGGTCTGCGTGTATCACAACGGCCAGTCGGTGGTGGATATCTGGGGTGGCATCAAGGATTCCGCGGGAAACCCCTGGCAGGCTGATACCACGGCGCCCAGTTTCTCCACCACCAAGGGCGTCATGTCCACGCTGGTGCATATCCTGGTCGATCAGGGGCTTGCTCAATACGACGACACCATCGCCAAGCACTGGCCCGAATTCGGCGCTCGAGGCAAAGATCGGATTACCATCCGCCAGGCGTTGACCCATCAGGCCGGCCTGTACCGGATCACCGACCTGATCAATCATCCGAACGAAATGCTCGATTGGGAGCACATGAAGTTCCGGATCGCCGATGCAGAGCCAGCCCATGATCCCGGCGATGAGCATGGCTACCATGCGCTGACCTATGGCTGGCTGATCGGTGGCCTCATCGAGGCCATCACCGGCAAATCCCTGGAAGCGGTGCTGGCGGAAGAGCTGGTGGATCCGCTGAAGCTGGATGGCATGTTCATCGGCATGCCGCATAACGAGCTCTACCGCCGCGCCGAGCTGACCCGGGGTGTGTCCGAACCGGCGAAACCGAAAGAGGAATGGCAGGAGAACCTGATGCTCATCGTCGAGCGCGGGCTCGGGCATCTGGGTGTGGAGCTGTCGGAGTTCAACTCGGCGTTGAACCCTTTCACCGAGGCCTTCGACTGGAATGCCGAAGAAGTGGTGCGGGCGAAGATACCTGCCGCCAATGGTCAGTTCACCGCTCGCTCTCTTGCCCGAATGTACGCGATGCTGGCTAATGGCGGGGAGCTCGATGGGATGCGGGTGCTGTCCGAAGAGCGAGTGCGCGAACTCTCCCAGGTGCAGAGCAAGGCCCGGGATCGGGTGCTGTTCATTCCCATGCACTGGCGTATGGGCTACCACAAAGCTTTTACGGTGGGCGTCAGGGCGCCGGAGGCGTTCGGCCACTACGGCTACGGCGGCAGTGGCGCGTTCTGCGATCCCGGCCGCAATCTGGCGGTGGCGCTGACTTTGAACAGCGGCGCCGGTACGCCAATGGGCAATTCCAACATGCCGAAGATCGCCCGGGCGGCCATTCGCTCGGTTGATCGATTGCGCTGATGCCGGACCTGGCGCGGCTGACGGACTATCTGGCGGGTGCGGAGCGACTCTTCGTGCTGACCGGCGCCGGGATCAGCGCGCCATCCGGCATCGGCACCTACCGGAATCACGCCGGCGACTGGCAGCGCAGCGATCCCGTCCAGCACCAGGATTTTCTCAAGCAGAGCAGCGCCCGGCGTCGCTACTGGGCACGCAGCATGCGGGGCTGGCCGTCTTTCCGGGATGCCGGGCCCAACCCCGCCCATCATGCTCTGGTCCGTCTGGAGCAGGCGGGCAGGGTGCAGACGGTAGTGACGCAGAATGTGGATGGTCTGCACCAGAGCGCGGGACAGACGCGCCTGGTGGAGCTGCACGGCAACCTGGGAGAAGTCGTCTGTCTCGATTGTGGTCAGCGCCAGTCCAGAGAGGTGCTCCAGGGGTGGCTCGAAGCGCACAACGCCGCCTGGCTCGAAGGTTCTGTCAGCGCTCAGCCGGACGGGGACGCCGCCTTCGAGGATGTCCGACAGTTCGATGACTTCCGCGAACCCCTGTGCGAGTGTGGCGGGGTCCTGAAGCCGGATGTGGTTTTTTACGGCGATTCCGTGCCGAAGGACCGGGTGCAGTCGGTCAGGGACGAGCTCGACCGCGCGGACGGCTTTCTGGTCGTCGGCAGCTCGCTGATGGTTTACTCGAGCTTCCGGTTTGCCAAAGAGGCGAAAGCGCTGGGCCTGCCTATGGCCGCGGTCAACCAGGGCCGGACCCGGGCGGACGAATGGTTGGAATGCAAGTGGCAGGCGGACAGCGCCAGCGCGCTGCCGGAACTGGTGGAAGAACTATGCGCCTGATCAGACAATTGCTGCTGCCCGCCCTGTTGTTGGCGGCACCGGCCGGCTTGCTCGCCGAGAGCCAACCGGCAGAACCGGAGGTGGACGACAAGCCGGAAAGCGAGGCACCCGCAGAAGGCCCCACCCTGGACGAGCGTCTCGACGCGCTGCTCTCGGAGGTCTCGGCCTACGAGGATCGCGAGCCCCAGCGCTGCCTGAGCACGCGTTCTTACAGAACCGTTAAGGTCATGAACACCGACTACCTGCTGTTTTCTCGGGGCAGCAAGTACTGGCTGAATAAGCTGAAGCGCTCCTGCCAGAGCCTGAAATTCAACGACCTGCCTGTTTTCGAGTCCCGCGGCACCAGCAGTCTCTGCGAGAACGACCCTTTCTATCCGTCGAACAGCATGGATCTGCAGCGCGGCATGAGCGGTGGCCGCCCGGTTGCCATGCACGGTGTCTGTTTTCTCGGCAGCTTCGAGGCCATCAGCGCTGAACAGGCAGCGCTCCTGATGGAACAGAACTGATCCGGTGGCAAAGCTGAAGCGCGGTCGATCGCTGCTGTTCTGCCTGCTTCTCGCAGCGGGCAATCCAGCCGCTCAGGAGCGCGCTGCTGAGGATCCATCGGCCGCATCCCCGGATGAAAGTGAAGAAAGCCCTGTCTTTTCCCCGGAGGTAGAGGCGATCCTCAATGAGGCCTCCGATTCGGAAGGATATGGCGCCATGGAGCGCTGCATTTCGACCCGATCCATTCGCAGCACCCGGGTGCTGGACGATCGACACGTGGTCTTCGAGCTGCCCTCCAAGACCTACTACCTGGTGCAGTTCCAGCACAGATGCCACCAGCTCCGGCGCAACTCCAGCATTACCTTCGAAACGAGAGGCGGTCAGCTGTGCCGCCTGGATTCCATTCGCGCCATCGATAACTTCCGTGCCGGGTCCATAGGACCTCCCTGCTCGATACCCGGATTCTACGAGGTGACCGCCGATCAGGTGGCCCTGCTGCGGGAGACGCTGAAGGCGGAGAGGCAGGCGGAAATCGATGCGTATGAGGCGGAAAAGGCGAAACCTGGCTGAGATCGGTTGCGGATGAAGCAAGCGTTCCCGGATGGTTGCACCGTCCGGGAACGTCGCTCTCAGAGTTCTGCGATCTTGTTGCGCTCTATCAACGCGTGGTCGATCTCAGCGCCAAGCCCCGGACCCTGGTGTGCGTGGACCCTTCCCTCGGCGTCTACCTCGATGTCCTGCACGAGTCCGTGTTTCTGAACCTCGTCAGGTAGCAGTACCTCGAAGTACTCGCAGTTGGGGATGGCCATGATCAGGTGCAGGTTGGCAACGTTGTTCAGAGAGTTCCCACCGTGATGCACCTCGTAATTCATCTGGAACGTTTCTGCCGTGTGGGCTGTCTTCAGGCATGAGGTGAGCCCGCCCTTGATGGCGACGTCGCCACGCAAATAGTCGGTCGCCTGCTGCATGATCCAGGGCGCATAGGACCTCGGACCGGTGCTTGGCATCTCGGTCGCCATCAGCGGAATCCCCAGCACCTGTTTCAACTTCACGTAGCCATACAGGTCGTCGTAGGCCAGCGGGTCTTCGTACCAGTAGAACCCCAGCGATTCGACCGCGCGACCGACGCGCAGCGCGCTCGGATAGTCGTACGACCAGGTGGAGTCCAGCATGATCCGGTAGTCATCCCCGACGGCGGATCTGACCGCTTCGCAGATGCGGATATCCAGTTCCGGTATCGCCGGTGGGTGGATCTTGTACGCGGTCCAGCCGGCTTCCTTAAAGCGCAGCGCCTCCTCCGCGTACGCCTCGGGATGCTCGAAGACTGCGGAGCTCGCGTACGCCGGGACCGACTCGCGATAGGAACCCATCAGCTGGTGGATGGGGACACCGGCTGCTTTGCCGGCAAGATCCCACAAGGCCACGTCGATCGCACCGATCACCCGCATCTGCGGGCCCATCGCCCAGGTGGCCATGGTCTGCCACAGTCGTTCCCGTGTCAGTGGATTCTGGCCGACGAGCATGGGCTTGTAGCGCTCGACGATCGCTTTGGCATCCTGGCCGAGTGGGCTGAGCGCGGAGCCGAGGAACGCGTTTCCCTCCACGCCTTCGTCGGTGAGAATGCGGACGAGCCCCATGTGCGCCGTCCGTGACCCTGCGCTCTTCACCCTCAACGTATAGCGGGTTGGCGGTATGTCGCGCCATTCCCAGACGGTGACTTTGACATCGGTGATTTTCATTTTCCCTCCCATCGATCAGGGCATGCTCGTGTGCGAGCCGGCTGACTGTGCATGGTAGACGAGAAATGGACAGCTGCCTTTCTGCCGATCGCTCTACCTGGTTCACTGGGCTAACATGCGCCACCGCTGCTCAAACCTGATGACGTGACCCCAAGCTCTTCTCCACAGCCTGCGCGGCCATACCTGGTCCTCGCGCTGGTCGCTCTTGCGGCAATGGTTGCGCAGTCGTTCGGCCGCTTCGCCTACGGTGTTGTCTATCCCGCGGTCCGTGATGACCTGCAGATCAGCAACACCCTGGCGGCGCTGCTGGGTGCCAGCAACGTAGGCGCCTACCTGCTGGGTACGCTGGTCGTGGCGTGGACAGCTGCACGGGTTCGACTGTTGAGTACCTTTCGCCTGGGGATGGTGCTGGCGACGGTGGGGCTGTTGATCGTTGGTCTGTCGACGACGCCGATCGGCGTGGGGCTGGGGCTCGCTATTGCCGGCTTTGGCGGCGCGTGCGTATGGATTCCGGCGCCTGCCATTGCTGCCGACGCGATGCCGGCACGACACCGCAGCCTGGCCGTCGGCATCATGGGCTCCGGCATGGGGATCGGAATCGTATTCGTCAGCCTGCTGGCGGCATCCCAACGCGCGGCGCTCGGCGATCCGGCCTGGTCCGTGGTCTATCAGCTCCAGGCGCTGATAGCGGTCGTGGTTCTGATTCTGGGCCTGATCCTGGTTGCTCACGCCCAGCGCGCACCTGGCGGTGGCGCGAAGCGCGGATGGTTTGAATCGCTGCAGCGCATGCCAGGCTGGCGCCCGTTGCTTGTGGGCTATGCCGCTTTCGGCTTCATGTACCTTCTGATCATCGGGTTTCTGACCTCCCGGCTCGAAGACGACAGCGGCTGGCACTCCAGTGACGCCGCCTACGCGTTCACCCTGATGGGGTCCGCCATGATCGTTGGCGCACCGCTGTTCATTGCGTTCAGCAATCGTGTCGGCGTTCGCTGGGCGCTGTGTCTCGCCTTTACGCTCTGGCCCGCACTGGTGCTGGCCGCGTTAACCGGTGTGCCCTGGCTGACATTGCCGGCCATTTTTGGCCTCGGCCTGCTGTTCAGCGCCATTCCGTCTCTGATCACCGTCTATGTCGTGCAGAACACGACGCTGGATGATTACGGTTCGTCGTTTGCGGCGGCGACACTTGCTTTCGGTATCGCACAGGTGGTCTCGCCGCCGGTGGGAGGGTTGATCGCAGACCTTACGGGCACCTTTACCTGGGTGTTTCTGCTGTCGGCACTGATGGGCTGTATGGGTCTCCTGGCTACAGCCCGCTTGCCGCGCGGGTAAATCCCCGCTACAGCGCCGTGATTTTCCGCATCAGCGCTTGTGCGCGTTCTCTTGGCGTTTCCTGCTGGCTCTGAATCTGAGCGAGCGTAAGTTGCCCGGGATCCAGTGAGTCCACATCGCTCGCGGTCAGCTCGCCGATCCTGGTGTAGGTGCCTTCATCCATGGCGATCCGCGCGTTGACGATGGCGCCGTTAGGGTCGCTCATTTTGCCGTTGCCGAAGTAGCCGTAGCCCTCGACCATGCTGCGTCCGCCGGTAGCCTGAAAGCCGCAGCGCCAGAGAAATTTGTCGCTGGCGCGCTTCAGGATGTCGGGGCGGATCGTCAGATGGAAAGACTCCTGCTGGCGGATGAAGGGCCGGACCACGGAATTGGTGATGATGTAGCGCAGGCGTTCAGAGCGATTGACCGCACCGCCATGCAGGACCCGCCCGTCCATCAGCAGGATCGATCCCGCCGGTGCCTCGAGATTCACCGGCGGTGGAATCCTGCCGAACGTCCCACCGCCGTCGCGATACAGGCGATGAGAGCCGGGCACGATCAGGGTACCTCCGTTCACTTCGTTGACGTCCTGGAGGATGTAGACCGTGTTGACCAGCACCGGCGCCTCGAGAAAAAGATAGGGCGCCGCCAGACCCTGGTCCTGATGCAGGCCCTGGGGGTGGCAGCCGGGGTAGGAAACGTTGGAGATGAAGCTCAGGTGATTCCAGCCAGGCCCCAGCGCTTCGTCGAGCAGCTGTTCGATCAGCGGCCCTGCCTGTACCGCATCGGGCTCGTGTGACATACAGCGCACGAACACCTCGCCTTTGTTCACCAGCGCCCAGACATGCTGCTGCGCCTCCATCAGATAGGCGATCCCCAGCGCCCGTTCGGCATTTGCCTGCTCGGCGACGCGTTCGCGGAGCACCTCCGTCTGTTCCGGTGATGTCGCATCCTCGATCAGACAGTAACCCCAGGTCTGGAAGTCCTGGCGCAGGCGCTGAATGTCCTTGGTCGGCGTCGGCAGGTCTTTGTCACTCCATTCCGGGTGTTTGCGGGCGACCGTTGTGTCGTAGTAGCGGCCTTCGCCCCACACCAGCTCATCGCCTCGCCTGGGCGGAAGCGCCCAGGGGTTTTCACGATGCAGGGATCGATAAGGTTCACCGGAGGTCACGAAGTCCCGATAGGGGGCTTCGACGTTCTCCGACGCGGCGGCAACGGCTTCCCGGGTGAACTGAGCTGGAATTTCCATAGCTTCTTCCTCGCGGTGGCTTGCTCCTCGTTGTGTCTTTTTCCTCGCGGTGCAGGGCAACGATCAGACCGATATCGTTCAGTCGGCGCCTACCCGCTCAACCCATGACCAGCCTGGCCATGGTCTCGAGCTCCGCCGGGCTTCTGGCCGAAACCAGCAGTGAAGTCACCGGCGTATCGCGCCAGACGCTGATCCGTTCCCGGATCCGACCTTCGGGCCCAACCAGGGAAATCTCGTCGGCCAGCGCGTCCGGAACCGCGTGTGCCGCCTCGAGCTTCTTGCCGGACAGGAACAGCTCCTGCACCTTGTCCGCTTCTTCGCCGAAGCCCATCCGGGTGACCAGCTCTTTGTGGAAATTGCGCTTCTTCGCGCCCATGCCGCCCACGTACAGCGCCAGCATGTGCTTGACCGGCATGAGGCCCGCATCGATGTCGTCGGTGATGTTCACCACAACGCCCTGGGTGATCTCGAAGTCTGAACGGGCATTGGTGAGCGATGCGCTGTAAGTCTCCTGGCGGAACGGCGAGTAGTAGAGGGGCAGCCAGCCATCGCACGCCTCCGCGGCCAGGGCCACGTTCTTCGGTCCCTCGGCACCCAGAAAGATCGGCAGATCCTTCCGGTACGGATGGACGATGGATTTCAGCGGCTTGCCGAGCCCCCAGCTGCCCTCGCCCTGGTAGGGCAGGGGATAGTGCTCGCCCTTGTTCTCCACCGGCGCTTCCCGGGCCAGCACCTGGCGGATGATGTCGATGTATTCCCGGGTGCGGGACAGCGGCTTGGAGAACGGCGCGCCGTACCAGCCCTCCACCACCTGAGGGCCGGATACCCCCAGGCCGAGGATCATGCGGCCTTTGGACAGGTGATCCAGCGTCATGGCCGCCATGGCCATGGCGGTGGGAGATCGGGCCGACAGCTGGCAGACGCCGGTGCCGAGACGGATGCGCTCGGTCTGCGAGCCGATCCATGACAGTGGCGTCAGCGCGTCGGAGCCATAGGCCTCGGCGGTCCAGACCGAGTCGAAACCCAGGGTTTCCGCTTCTTTTGCGAGTTCGAGAAAATTCTCTGGCGGGCTGGCGCTCCAGTAGCCGAGCTGCAGGCCGACTTTGAGTGACTTGTCAGAGCTCTCGGTCATGGTGTGGTTCCCCTCAATGTGTCTGAAAGTATCGAGAAGAAACACTAGGCCGGACCTGGCTTCCGATCAACCGGAGATCTCCGTCAGGCGGGAGAGTGCACGAACGAGATCGGGCTGTTCCGTGAGCACGCCGGCCAGTGGATCTTCGCCCAGCCGCTGCATGCGGCGCATCGCGTTGCTGATGTGGTAGTTGGCGTTATCGAGGCGCCCGTTCACCTCGGTCCACCTGAGCGGCATGGAGACCGAGGCAGCGGGTTCAGCCCGGACGCTGAACGGCGCCACCAGCAGCCGACCCTGGCCATTCTGGCCAAAGTCCACGTACACCTTGCCTTCTCTTGCCCGCACGGATCGGGCGACGGTGCTGATTTCCGGATAACGGCTGACGATTACCCTGGCCATCAGCTCGGCCAGGGTGCGGGCGTGGTCGTGACTGAGCTGCCGCGCCAGCGGGATGATCACGTGCAGGCCGGACTTGCCGCTGGTCTTCGGGTAGGCAGGCAGGGCGAGCTCGTCGGCCAGCTCGCCAACGGCCCGGGCCAGGGTGATCACATCCGCGAACGGCGCCGACTTCGGATCCAGATCCAGCACGCACCAGTCGGGATGCGAAAGGTCCGCTACACGGCTGTGTGCCGTGTGGATGGGAATCGTGCCCAGATTGGCCAGGTACTTCAGAGCAGCAGTCCCTTCGACGATGAAGTAGCGCACTTCCCGCTCTGCGGATTCCGACCAGAGCACTTCCCGGCGGATCCAATCCGGCACGAAGTCGGGTGCGTCCCGCTGATAAAAGGATTTACCGTGAATCCCATCAGGGTAGCGGGTCAGCACGATGGGTCGATCGGCGAGGTAGGGCAGCATCCACCGGCTGATCTTCTCGTAGTAGCGGATCAGGTCCAGCTTGGTAAGCGCCCGTTCCGGGAAGAAGATCTTGTCCGGATGAGTGACGGCCACCTCCGGCTCCGGCGCGGGCTCCAGGATCAGAGATCCCGGGTCGTCGAATCCGCCCGTGCATTCCTCGGGCGTCTTGTCCGGGCGCAAGCGCTGGATCACCGGATGTCGCAGGCGGCCATCGCGAGTGTACTCCTTGAATGCCACTTCCACGGCCAGCGTGGGCTTAACCCAGGAGACTTTTACCGCCTGGCCTTCCGGCACGAATTCGGGTCGCTCGCTGGCAGGCAGCCTGGCAATCGCCTTCTCCAGTGTCCGGCGCATTTCGGCATTGAGCCCGGAGCCGGCACGCCCGACATAGGCCAGCTCTCCGCGGCGGTACTCGCCGAGCGCCAGGGAGCCGATGTCCCTGCTGTTGTTGCGATTGGCGGCGCTGCCCAGGATCACGAAGTCCGCAGTCTTCGCATGTCGCACTTTTATCCAGGCGCTGGATCGGCCCGATTCGTAGCGGCTGTTCCGGCGCTTGCCGACGATGCCTTCCAGACCCAGTTGAACGGCCGCCTGATAGGTCGAACGGCCGTCCCTGGCGACGTGTTCCGAGTAACGGAGGGCACCCAGAGGTGGCAACAGCTTCTCCAGCTGTTGCTTGCGCTTGAAAAGCGGGACGGCGCGAAGATCGATGTCTTTTCCCTGTCCGTCACCCAGAGCGAGCAGATCGAAAGCGAAATAGGTGCAGGGCTGTTCGATCGCGGCTCGGGCAACCTCCAGCTCGCCGGTCAGCTTTGCGCGTGACTGAAGCAGCGAGAAATCCGGAACGCCTGCCGCATTCAATACCACCAGCTCGCCGTCCAACAGGTATCGCTCCGGCAGGATGCGCTCCGCGGTGCGGGCGATCTCCGGAAAGCGGGTGGTCAGGTCGTGGCCGTTTCGGGAGCGCAGCACCACCCCGTCGGGGCGCTTGTCGATCATGATCCGATAGCCGTCGTACTTCAGCTCGAACAGCCAGTCGCTGTGGTCGAAGGCCTCACCCGCAGTCGCGAGCATCGGGCTGATGGCCGGCACCGCTCCTGTCTGCACGGCTTCCTTCAGACGTCTGGCTGCGGTGAGGCGGCGACGGCAGATGGCGGCGGGTGCGGCCAGCTCTTCAACCGTCAGTCCGGACAGCACGGAACGGTCAGAGAAGGTGCCGTCTTCCGCCGCAAAGCTGTCCCGCTCCTTGATGAAGAGCCATTCCCGACCTTCTTCTGCTGCCCGGCTGGCATTGCGTCCGCCCTTCATGCGAACCAGGGTCCAGCGACCTTGCAGCTTGAAGCCATGCAGATCAAAAAGCAGCTTGCCTTTTTTCAGCCCCTCTCTGGGATCGCCGATCGGTTGCCAGGTGCCCCGATCCCAGACGATGACCTGGCCGGCGCCATAGTTACCCTCGGGTATGGTGCCTTCGAAGTTTGCGTAATCCAGCGGATGATCTTCCACCAGGGCAGCGAAACGCTTGTCTTTCATGTTAGGCGACGGGCCCTTGGGCACGGCCCAGGAGCGCAACACGCCATCCATCTCCAGGCGCAGATCGAAGTGCAGGTGTGAGGCCCTGTGCTGCTGCACCACGAACAGCCTGCCCGTCGCCGGAACCAGCGCACGCCCGAAAGGCTCCGGTGTCGCATCCGCGAGACGCCTGTCACGGTAGGTTTTCAGGTTTGTTGAGGGCACGTCGAGCCTTACGTTATAGTCTCTGGCCGCCCAAGTCGAAGCCCATGGAGAGGAGGGAAAGACGATGGCAGCACGCTCGATAGGCTCAGGGACGATTTCTTTCGGTCTCGTGGCCATACCCGTCAAGCTCTACTCCACCGTGGACACCACCAAGGCCGTCCGCTTCAACTATCTGTCCAAGGATGGCTCACGGCTGAAGCAGCAGTACATCAGCTCGTCCAGCGGCGAGGTGGTTGATCGTGAAGATCGGGTGCAGGGCTACGAGTTCGCCAAAGGTCAGTACGTGCTCTTTTCGGAAGAAGAGATCAAGGCGATGCATGTGGAATCCACCAACGCGATCGACATCGCCGAGTTCATCCCGCTCGAGGACGTGGAGCGGCTGTACATAGAAAAGGTTTATTACCTCGGCCCGGATAAAGGTGCGGCTCGCTCATACCATCTCCTGCGCGCGGCGCTGGAAAAGACGGGCCGGGCGGCACTCGCTAACTACGCGGCCCGCGGCAAGAGTTATCTGGTGCTGGTGCGCCCGTTCGCCGAAGGCGACAGCGAAGGTCTCATCATGGAGCAGCTGAAGCACGAGGATGAGCTGAGGCCATTCTCTGAAGTGACGCTGGACCCCTGTGAAATCAACGACGATGAGCTCGACCTGGCGCTGACCATCATCGATCAGCGGGTGAACGAGAAGTTCGAGCCACAACGCTATCAGGATCAGGTGCGCTCGAGGATGATGGAGCGGATCCAGCAGAAGATCGACGGCCAGGAAATCACCCTGCCGCCGGAAGAGGCACCCGAGTCCAAGATCGTGGACCTGATGGAAGCGCTGAAAGCCTCAGTCACCGGCAGCGATCATGCTGCCGCCAGAAAACCTGCGGCAACCGGCAAATCGGCGGCGCGGAAACCCGCTGCCAAAAAGAAAGCAGCCGCCGCCAGGAAGCCCGCGACCGCCAAGAAACCCGCGTCTACTAAGAAGCCTGCGGCGCGCGCCAAGAAGAAGCCAGGCACCGGGCGGAGTCGAAAGACGGGCTGAGTGCCGAACAGGCTGTTAAAATCGCCGGATGGGCTACAGCACGCGAGAAGTTTCTGATCTCATCGGCATGAAGCCGGATCAGGTGCGCCACTACGTGCGCCGCTCGCTCATCGATCCGGAGCGGGCGGAAAACGGTGAATATCGTTTCAACTTCCAGGATGTGGTGCTGCTGCGCACCGCGAAAAGCCTCCTCGATGCCAACGTCTCGGCCAGAAAAGCCTATCGGATTCTGCTCAAGCTCCAGTCGGAGCTGACGCACGTCGACTCCCTCGCCGCGGTGAAGATCTTTGCGGATGGCAACAACGTCGTCGTCCGTGAAGACAATCAGGTGTGGGACGCGGAGACCGGCCAGGCGCAACTCGACTTCTCGGTGGCAGAGCTGGCCGGTAACGTAGCGAGCCTCGCCAATCGAAACCTGATCATCGCGAAGGAAGGCGACGATCTGGACAGCGACGAGTGGTACAACCTGGGCCTCGATCTGGAGGAGGTGGATCCCAGCAGGGCGCCGGAAGCGTACCAGCGGGCAATCGAGTTGAATCCCAGCAATGCGGATGCGCATGTCAATCTGGGTCGCCTGCTGCAGCTCAAGGGGAACCTGAAGCAGGCCAAGCGGCATTACGAAAAGGCACTGGAGGCGGTGGCCAATCATCAGCTTGCCTACTACAACCTGGGCACCGTCTTCGATGAGCTCGACCAGGTGGAACAGGCCGCCGAGTACTACCGGCGCGCGCCGTCAGTGCCGGATGCGCACTACAACCTGGCGCGAATCTTCGAGCTCAAAGGCGACGAGCTTGCGGCCCAACGGCACATGAAGAACTACCGGAAGCTGCTCGACGGCGATTGAGCCGGTCCGGCTCAGGTTTCCAGATTGACCAGAGGGATGAGGGTGGGGGTCTGTCGCCGGCCGTAAGCTATCAGCAGTGCGAACATCCCGCCCGCCGCCAGGAGTGCCAGAGCGATGGTGATGAGAGCGCCAGAAGGATCGGTAGAGAGACTGCCCAGCTGATAGCAGAGCGTGGCGGCGGTGTAAGCAAGCACGACGGACCACGCCGTGCTGAAGATGGCCCAGAAGCGTCCGATCTCTTTGACGATGACGCCGATGGTCGCCACGCACGGCATGTACAGCAGCACGAACAACAGGTAGGAAAACGCACCCAGCTGGCCGTCGAAGGCCGACTGGAGGCGGGCGATGGTGCCGGTCGCCACTTCGTTCTCTTCGGCCGCGCCTTGCACAGACTCGAATTCGTCGTTGCTGATGCCGAGTGGGTCGGCGAGCGTGCCGCCGAGGTCCGCCAGATTGGCGGGCACGCTGGCGAAGGCCTCTGAAATCTGCTCGCCGAGGGTCAGAGTCTGTTCCTCGCCTTCGGGCGAGTAGA
>Ga0316187_10000451_pt1 | contig 31824 bp, 30 predicted proteins | sample CroRivburrow1_MG_FD_204927 | JGI IMG/M metagenome (GOLD analysis project Ga0316187, IMG submission 204927) | Coastal sediment microbial communities from Maine, United States - Cross River worm burrow 1 | ecosystem: Environmental > Aquatic > Marine > Coastal > Sediment | place: USA: Maine... | reverse complement strand
GTCTTCTGCGACTCTGTACGAGGTCGGTTTTAATCATTTCTGGCGCGCCGCCAACGAGAAACACGGTGGCGACCTGGTGTTCATGCAAGGGCATTCAGCACCGGGCATGTATGCGCGCGCCTACCTCGAAGGACGCCTCGACGAAGTCCAACTAAACCGATTCCGACAGGAGGTCGGTGGTGGTGGCCTGTCGTCATACCCGCATCCCTGGTTGATGCCGGAGTTCTGGCAATTCCCGACCGTATCGATGGGTCTGGGTCCGATGATGGCGATCTACCAGGCGCGTTTCATGCGCTACATGGAGAACCGTGGCCTTATTCCGCCGAGTGATCGTAAAGTCTGGTGCTTCCTCGGCGATGGCGAAATGGACGAGCCCGAGTCGATGGGCGCGATCACAATGCCCGTGCGTGAAGGCCTCGATAACCTGGTGTTCGTCGTCAACTGCAACCTGCAGCGCCTCGATGGGCCGGTTCGTGGCAATGGCAAGATCATCCAGGAACTCGAGGCTGCGTTTGGCGGCGCGGGCTGGAATGTCGTCAAGGTTGTGTGGGGTTCCAAATGGGATCCGCTGATCGCGAATGACCAATCGGGCAAATTGCGCCAAATTATGGAAGAGACCGTCGACGGCGAATACCAGAAGATTAAGTCGATGGACGGCAAGTACGTGCGCGACACCTTCTTCGGCAAACATCCGGAAACCGCCGAAATGGTTGCGAATATGTCCGACGACGAGATCTGGCGTCTGAATCGTGGTGGCCATGATCCGCTGAAGGTCTACGCGGCTTACGATGCGGCGACAAAGCATAAAGGTGGTCCGACCATTATTCTCGCGAAGACCGTCAAGGGTTTCGGCATGGGGTCAGCCGGCGAAGGACAGAACACTGCGCACCAGCAGAAGAAGCTCGGCCTTGAGGAACTCAAGGGTTTCCGTGATCGGTTCAATATCCCGGTGTCCGACAAAGAAATCGACAACGTGCCGTATTGCAAACCAGCGGCTGACAGCGCAGAGCTTGAATACCTGATGGAGCGACGCAACGCGATGGGCGGCTTCCTGCCGAAGCGGCGTGCGAAGTCGGCAGCATTACCGGTGCCGCCGATTGAGGTATTCAGAACGCAGACGGAAGGCACGGGTGAGCGCGAAGCGTCCACGACCATGGCCTTTGTCCGGATACTCACGGCGCTGCTGCGCGACAAGCAAATCGGCAAACATATCGTGCCTATCGTGCCGGATGAGGCGCGCACGTTTGGCATGGAAGGACTGTTCCGCCAGGTTGGAATCTACGCCTCAAAAGGGCAGCTTTATGAGCCGCAGGACTCCGGCGAGCTCATGTACTACCGCGAGGACAAGAAGGGGCAGATTCTCGAGGAAGGCATCAACGAGGGTGGTGCATTCTGCTCATGGCTCGCGGCCGGCACGTCGTATTCGAATCACGACGTCCCGATGGTGCCGTTCTATATCTACTATTCGATGTTCGGTTTTCAACGTATCGGGGACTTCATCTGGGCAGGCGGTGACCTGCAATCCCGTGGCTTCCTGATCGGTGGCACTGCCGGGCGAACGACCCTGGCCGGCGAAGGACTGCAACACCAGGATGGACACAGCCTGGTCAGCGCATCGACGGTACCGAACTGCGTTGCTTATGATCCTACCTATGCCTATGAGCTGGCCGTCATCATTCAGGATGGTTTGCGCCGCATGATGGGCGAGCAGGAAAACGTTTTCTATTACATCACATGCATGAATGAAAATTATGTGCAGCCAGCCATGCCTGCCGGTGTCGAAGACGGTATTTTGCGCGGCATGTACTTGTTGCAAGTGGGTGGCCAGGGAAAGATCCGTGCGCAGCTCATGGGCTCCGGCACTATCCTGAGAGAAGTCATTGCTGCTGCGGACTTGTTGAAAGAGGATTTCGGTATTCCCACCGATATCTGGTCAGTGACGAGCTTCAACGAGCTGCGTCGCAACGCGCTCGAGGTTGAGCGCTGGAATCACCTGCATCCGACGGAAACGCCACGCAAGTGTTACATCGAAGAGAAGCTTGCAGATAAGCCGGGGCCATTCATCGCGGCAACCGACTACATGAAGATCGTCGCCGACCAGGTACAACGCTGGATGCCTGGGCGATTCGTTTCGCTCGGCACGGACGGCTATGGCCGCAGTGATGCGCGCAAAGCTCTTCGCGAACACTTTGAAGTGGATCGCCGATTCATCGCCGTCACAACCCTCAAGGCGTTAGCCGACGACGGCGTGCTCGATCAAAAGACGGTCGCGCAGGCCATCGAGAAATACGGCATCGATCCGGATCGCGCTGATCCGGTGATGTCGTAATCGGGGCGGGAGCGCGAGGATGGCGAATTCGATCGACATAGTTGTACCCGATCTCGGTGATTTCGAAAACGTCGAGGTTATCGAGGTGCTTGTGGCCGCTGGTGATGCCGTGGCGCGCGAGGACGGACTCATTACGCTCGAGACCGACAAAGCCTCGTTTGACGTACCGTCGCCCGAGAGCGGGGTTATTGAATCATTAACGGTTTCGACCGGTGACTCCGTTTCGGCCGGCGACGTAATCGGCAAGCTTGTCGTGCAGGTGAGCGACACGGTCGTGATCACGCCGGCTCTGGCGGCGGCGCCGACAGGCGATACGACAGTGATGTCCAGCGCCGCAGGCGAGAAGCCGAGATCCGGGGGCAAGCAGACGCTGGTTGTGCCCGACCTGGGTGACTTTGAAGACGTCGAGGTAATCGAGCTCCATATCGCGCCCGGGGATATTGTCGCGGTTGAAGATCCGTTGGTGACGCTGGAGACGGACAAAGCTGCCATGGACGTGCCGGCCGTCGTTGCAGGGACCATCGAATCGGTTTTGATCAAGGTCGGCGAAAAAATATCTGCGGGTGCATCGATCGCGACCATCGACGTCGCCGGCGACGACGAGCTCGATGTCGCGCCGGAGCCGGCGAAGCCCGCGGCAACGCCGGCAGTGGCGTCGCCGAGCCCGGTCCCTGACAAGCCAAAACCAGCGGCACCCGTTAGCACGTTAGCAAGCACTGAAGAATCCGGATTTTCCAAAGCACACGCGAGTCCATCTGTCAGGAAGCTGGCTCGAGAGCTCGGTGTCAACCTGGTGCAGGTCAAGGGTAGCGGCACGAAGAGCCGCATATTGCACGATGACGTCAAAGCGTTCGTTAAGTCGATTCTGACGGGGCAGGGCTCGCTGCCAGCCGGTAGTGGATTGCCGAAAACTCCGACAGTCGACTTCGCAAAGTTTGGCGAAGTTGACGTTCAGCCGCTGACGCGCATTCAGAAAATTTCCGGCCCCCGGCTGCAGGCGAGCTGGGTTAACCTGCCGCACGTCACGCAGCATGACCTGGCCGACATCACGGACCTGGAAGCCAAACGACAGTTACTCAAGGGACCCGCGAAAGAACGCGGCATCGGATTGACGCCGTTGGCGTTCATAATGAAAGCCTGCGTTGCGGCGCTGGAAGAATATCCGAGAGTGAATTCGTCGTTATCGGAAGACGGTAACAGCCTGGTTTTCAAGAAATACTGCCACCTGGGGTTTGCCGCCGACACCGACCAGGGATTGATGGTTCCGGTTATTCGCGATGCCGACAAGAAGGACATCTATGAGATTGCCAAGGAACTCGGTGAGCTCTCGGCGCTTGCGCGCGAAGGCAAATTGAAAGCGGATAATTTACAGGGTGCGACATTCACGATCTCGAGCCTGGGCGGTATCGGCGGAACGGCGTTTACGCCCATCGTTAACGCACCCGAAGTCGCGATTCTCGGCGTCTCTCGATCTTCGATGCAGCCCGTCTGGAATGGCTCCAAGTTTGAACCGCGACTAATGCTGCCCTTGTCGCTCTCATACGACCATCGGGTTGTAGACGGTGCGCAGGCGGTTCGTTTCACGACCTTTCTCAGCCAGAAGCTTGGTGATATCGATTTTCTATTGCAGGCGATCCCTTAAGTGACGGTGCAGCTCACGGTTCCGGACTTGGGCGACTTTGCCGACGTCGAGGTCATCGAAGTCCTGGTTTCGCCGGGTGACATCGTTGCCCTCGAGGACCCGCTGGTCACGCTGGAGACCGACAAGGCATCAATGGATATTCCGGCGAGCCAGGCGGGGACAATCGTCTCCGTGGACGTCAGCGTTGGCGACAGGGTCTCGACCGGTACGGCCGTTGTGACGATTGAAGCGACGTCGGGCGAATCCGAGGTGCCAGTCGCGCACATTGAAGAAACACGCAGGATGTCGGCGCCAGAAATCGTGGCTATGCGAACGCATGAAGATAATGCGTCGCACTCGGCGCAACTTGTTGTGATCGGCGCAGGACCGGGTGGTTATACCGCGGCGTTTCGTGCAGCAGACCTGGGTCTCGACGTCATTTTGATCGAGCGTTCGCCCGTGCTGGGCGGCGTTTGCCTGAACGTGGGGTGCATTCCCTCGAAAGCCCTGCTGCATGCCGCCAAAATTATCGATGAAGCCGAAGCGATGGCTGAGCACGGCGTCACTTTCGGCAAGCCCAGGATTGATGCTGAAAAACTTCGGGACTGGAAGAACCAGGTCATCGGCAAGTTGACGGGCGGACTCTCGACGATGGCGAAGCAACGTAGAGTCCGGGTCATCCAGGCGTCAGCACGATTCGTCTCCGCTAATCGCCTCGAGCTCGATAATGATGAAACCGTTGATTTCGAGAAGTGCATAATCGCTGCCGGTTCGGAGCCGGCAATGCTGCCCGGCCTGCCGGATGATCCGCGCATCGTGGATTCGACGGGCGCGCTTGAACTCGCGCCGCTGCCGCGGCGATTGCTCGTCGTGGGCGGCGGCATTATTGGCTTGGAAATGGCGTGCGTGTACAGCGCGCTGGGAACCGATGTGAGCGTCGTTGAGTTAACCGACTCATTGATGCCGGGCACTGATCCCGACCTGCTGCGTCCCTTCCTCAAGATCATCAAGAAACGCTACGAAGCGATTTTGGTTTCAACAAAGGTGACCGGCATGCGTGCCACGGTACCGGGGATCGAAGTCAGCTTTGAAGGCGAAAAAGCGCCGTCCATCGGTGTTTATGATCGGGTGCTAATCTCAGTGGGGCGCAAGGCGAACGGCGGCAGGCTGGACGCAGAGAAAGCCGGTGTTGAAGTCGATCAGCGTGGCATCATTGCGGTCGATAAGCAGATGCGCACCAACATCCCGCATATTTTTGCGATAGGAGACCTGGCAGGCGGACCGATGCTGGCTCACAAAGCAACCCATGAAGCCAAGGTCGCGGCCGAAGTCGCGGCCGGCGAGAAAAGTTACTTCGACGCACGAACGATTCCGTCGGTGGCCTACACCGACCCCGAGATTGCATGGGTTGGCCTGACCGAACTTGAAGCGAAAGCTGAGGGTATCGATTACGGCAAAGGACAGTTTCCGTGGGCCGCCAGCGGCCGAGCCCTTGCATTGGGGCGTTCGGAAGGCTTTACCAAGCTTTTATTCGACAAGAAGACGAAACGCGTGCTGGGTGGTGCTGTCGTCGGTCCCAATGCCGGCGATCTTATCGCCGAAGTCGGACTCGCGGTCGAAATGGGGGCGGATGCAGCCGACGTCAGTTTGACCATTCATCCGCATCCGACATTGTCCGAAACGGTCGCACTCGCGGCCGAAGCGTTCGAAGGCACGTTAACGGATCTCTACATTCCGAAGAAGCGCTAGTTCCCGTTGGATTCCCGCAGAGCCGTGCGCTTTTCGATCCAGTAAAAAAACATACCGATTGCAATCAGGATCGACACAGCTATCCAGGACTCAGCCTTCGATTGCATCAGCAACCAGACGCAAATAGCCAGCGCAATTATCGGGATCGAATAACCACCCTTGAGGCGATAGGCCTTCTTGCGGACCTCGTCGCTCGCGTTGCGTCGGATTGCCGGCAACGACGCAATACAGATGATGTAGCCGAGCAATCTCGCCACTGAACTCGCGATCGCCAGTTTTACGAAGGAGCCCGTAAGCGCCAAAACGAGCGCCATGCCTCCCATAATCAGGATGCAGCGGTCTGGCGTGGCGTATTTCGCGTGCACGTGCCCAAACCATTGCGGCAGCAGCCGATTCTCGGCCAGCGAAAAGATGAGGCGCGGCGCTGCAATCATCGAGCCCGCCAGGTTGCCACCAATTGAAAATACCGCCGCCAGCGTGATTGCGAAGGCACCGCCCGGACCGGCGAGCGCTCTGCCCACATCGATTAGCGTGGCGTTTGCGTACTGGTCGGCGGGTATCACCGATACAAACACCAGTACGATCAGGAAGTAGAGCATGCCGGTGCCAATGACGGTACCAACCAGGGCCTTCGGCAGGGTGCTGCGCGGCTGCGAGGTTTCTCCGGCCGTGACCGCGATCGTTTCAAAACCGACATAGGCGTATATAAGTAACAGCGTGGTACTACCCAACTCTTCGACGAAGAACGGGGCTGCCGGAATCAACGTACTGCCAGTTACGTGCTGCAGTCCCATGAGCACCAGCAGGAACAAAGGAGTGACCTTGAGGAATGTGAACACGCCCATTGTGCGCACGCCGTCTTTTACGCCGAGCAGATTGGCCCAGGTCAGGCCGATTGTGACGACGCTGATGATAGTGCCACGCGCAATATCGCTGGCGAAAAAATCAGAGAGTGATCCGAGGTAGATCGCCATGACATTTGCATTGGCGGCGAAAGCGGTCATACGAGCGAGATAGATTGCCCAGCCGGTGCTAAATCCGGCCAGTGGCCCGAATGCCTCGGTCGCATAGATGACCGGCCCTCCGGTCTTCTCGTAATAACTTGCGAGTTCCGCGAACGTTAATACAACGGACAGAAACATGAGGCCGACGACCAAAAAAAGCCAGGGACTGAGCAATCCTGCATTGACGGCCACTTTTCCCGGCAGCGCGAAAATACCAGCGCCGATCATCGCGTTTAGAACGAGGAACGACGCGCCGAAGAATCCGATATCCCTGCGAAGACTGCTTGACTGGCTGGCTCGCATCGACTGATATTAGCAGATCATCAGCGAGTACAGCGTTCTCGCAATGGGAGACCGGATTCTGAGTGACAAGGAATTTCAGCGAGCGTTTCTGGCGACGCCGTTTGATTTTGCGTACCTATCTCCGGCGTCGACTTTCCGTCATAAACCATGTATTCACGAAAAGCGTCTTTTTCAATTCATGCAGCACGCCCCGATCGTGCCACATCGGGGCATAAGCAGAGTCGACGAAAGCGTTCGGACGCACCCAAACGCAGACTACATGCCTATGAGAACCTCCTGGCAAGTACGTGGTCGAGGCTGAGTTTGCCCGCGCCACTGAATACCAGCGGCAACAACATCACGAGAAACAGCAGCGGGATGCGATAGTTGCCAAATCCTTTGTTCGTAACCGAATAGCCTTTCCAAAGCTCGGCAATGCTATTCCAGTCGTCGGGCCAATGTACGCCCAATATTGCGACGACCGTCAGAATGATAAGGCTCAGGGCCCAAAAGCGAGTAAACAGGCCGAGCACCAGGCATGCGGCGCCGAGAATCTCTGACCAGGTTGCAAGAAACCAGCTGATTTCGACTGGAACGACGTTGAAAGGAAACGGGAAGTTGTCCTGCACATTCGCGAACCAGTTGCTGCCATTGAGCTTCATCATGCCGGCACGACCGAATTCGTATGCCATGAGTAGTCGAATGGGCAATAGCGCCACCCAGTCGCCGGCGGGTTCGAGTACGCCGACCACCTGATCTTTAAGTTTGAATAATGACTTCATCGCTACTTCCTTTAATGGGCACGTTGCGTGCCGGTCAAAATATCCAGTTGACGCATTTCGGTGAGCGCGTCAGCACCGTGCTGCACCAGCGCCTCAATATCGGGGTAGTGAATTTTTTCGGCGAGTTCGCGTAACAACGCCTCGCCTGTCTTGTTGCCGCGATTATTTTCGACCGCGTCGAGCAGGCCTGCGGTAACCGCGTTGAGTTCAAGAAAACGAACCTTGTCGCTGCTGCCCCGGTAAATTGCCAGGTATACAGGCTGCTCAGATGGCTCCGATGGCAAGAAGTCCGGCGAAATGCGGTGCACGGGGTAGTGATAAGCAAACGCCCACGTCAGCAGAGACTTGACGGGTGTCCCGGCTAGCAGGTCACCGTCAGGGTCGATGCCCTCGAGGTCATCTTCCGCGGTCGAAACGGACAAGGCGAGTTCGACGTACTCGTAATGTGCGAGCTCGAGAAGGAACGGGTGATCATTTGGCGCCGGCAGGTACTCCTTTTCCAGGAAGCTCAGGAATTCTTCAGGCAGCTGCAGGAAGTAGGGCGTCTCCGCCTTGTGATGCTGCATAAACTGCCGAATCATGCCGTGCCACTGCTCGTCGGTGTGAATTTTACGGAGTACCGGGAACATCGTAGCCAGCAGGTTAACGAGATTGTTGAAGAAGAGTTTTCGATAAATCGCCATGCGCCGATTTTCGATACCCTCGGGTGCTGCGACATTGTCGGGATCCCGGATATGCGCGGCAAACGCGTACTGTTTGTCTTGAAAGTCCGGGCGCTCAGGCATTGGACACTTTCCGATTTACGGTTTCGATTTGAAGCTGCTTGATTCGTCGAACCTCATCCAGCAATTCGTCCATCGGCGGGAAGTTGAAGTCGCGCTCCAACAGCGTGGGGACCGGACCGAACTGCGCATAGGCTTCTTTCAGGAGTTCCCACGCCTGGTCGTCGACGGCAGAGCCGTGGGTATCTATGCGAAGGTCCGGAGCTTCGACATAGTGCCCGGCCAGGTGGAAATAGCGAATCCGGTCAGCCGGCATATCTCTGAGAAAGGCGCTCGCGTCGTAGCGATGGTTGATGCTATTGACGACGATATTGTTGATGTCGAGCATCAGGTCGCAGTCGGATTCTTCGAGGACCGCCAGCAGAAACTCTTTTTCACTGAGGGACGTGTCGATGGGTGCATAGAACGAGACGTTTTCGAGGGCAATGCGTTGCTCAAGAATGTCTTGTACACGGCGTACGCGTTCCGCTACGTAGGTCACGGCTTCATCGGTAAACGGGATCGGCATGAGGTCGTAAAGCTGACCATCATCGCCACAGTAGCTCAGATGCTCGGAGTACATGCGGATATTGTGCTCCGCCATGAAGTCCTTAATGTCCCTGACCAGCTGTTCGTTGAGTGGCGACGGTGCGCCGATCGATAACGACAAACCGTGGATGAGGAACGGGTAGCGCTCGGTGAAGAAGCGCAGCTTTTTCGCCAATGCTCCACCGACGTGTATCCAGTTTTCAGGCGCCACCTCCATGAAGTCGACATCGCCTGGCGGGTCTGCCATGAGTTTATCGGCGATGGGACGACGCAGGCCGAGGCCGGCGCCGTGAACGGGGTATTGTGAGTGTTGCTCGCTCATGGTGTTACCGTTACTTCAAGTTATTTGATCAGACCTGCCGGCGTCCACATTTATTACATCTGGTCAGGCCGTCAGGCGCTGCAGGCGTTCCAGGTATTTCTGCTCATCGGGGGCGCCGTTTTGGCTTTGGGCCTCCCAGAGCGTCTCGGCAAGACACTCGATCATCTCATGCTCGGCAACATGGGGGTCGCCGATCCTGGCCGTTAGCGATTCGTGGATCCTGGCGATGCCGGCAGGCCGGTTCGTGGCGACCTGCTCACGAATGCCGAGGTGCAGCCCCATATGCAGGAACGGGTTTGTGCGCCCGCCATCGGGGCTGTAATCGCGCTCGAGGTCATCATTAGTGACGTCGCCGTGATATTCAGGGTGCCATTCGACGACTGCCGCTATCTGTGCTTCAAGTGGCGACAGAGGCAGTCTTGCGCATTGTTTGCGCCATGCTTCTGCATACATTCTGCGTAATTCGGCTCGGTCCTGGCCGAAAATCACGGCAGTTCCTTCCTGGTGTATTCGCACCACTCTATGATTGGGCAGTCACCGCACGCAGGCTTCCTGGCTTTGCACACGTAACGTCCGTGCAAAATGAGCCAGTGATGCGCATCTTTCTTGAACTCATCGGGCGTCAGTCGTAGTAGCCGCTTTTCCACCTCGAGCGGCGTTTTTCCTTTTGCGAGGCCGGTTCGGTTCGACACCCTGAAAATGTGGGTGTCGACGGCAATGGTCGGTTCACCGAAAGCCGTATTGAGAACGACGTTCGCCGTTTTCCGTCCCACGCCGGGCAATGCTTCGAGCGCCGTTCGTGAGCGTGGTACCTCGCTGGCGTGCTGTTCCACGAGAATTTTACAGGTCTTGATTATGTTTTCGGCCTTGCTGTTGAACAAGCCAATAGTGCGGATATACGGCTTCAGTCCCGCAACGCCCAACGCCAGTATTGCTTCGGGCGTGCGCGCGACGGGATAGAGTTTGGCTGTCGCTTTGTTAACGCTGACATCGGTTGCTTGTGCGGAAAGGATTACCGCGATTAACAATTCGAACGGATTCTTGTACTCAAGCTCGGTATCGGGCGCAGGCATGCGCTCGCGTAAGGTGCTGAATATGGCCGTGCGCTTTTCCCGGTTCAAGTGAGCGTCTCTATTCGGCGGTGCGTCTTGTGCGCCTTGGCATCGCGCGCTTCAGCTTTTCGTGCCGCCGGCGATCGATTGCGTTTTTTGCCGCAATGGCAAGCGCAAGACTGAAGAATGCGCCGGGTGGCAGAATGGCAAGCAGCCAGCCGCCGTCGGTAAACACCAGGCCACGCATGGGCTCACCCCCGAGTAACATGTCCATCCGTGCGAACAGTGAACCCTGGCCGAGTAGCTCCCGAAACGCGCCCACTGCCATTAACAAAATTGCAAACCCCGAGCCCATGACGAAGCCGTCCGCGAGGCTTGCTCCAACGGGGTTGCGAGCGGCAAAAATCTCCGCACGCGCGACGATCGCGCAGTTCGTTACGATCAACGGGATGAAGATTCCCAACGAACGGTCCAACGACGGAAACCAGGCTTTGATGATCAGCTCAATGCAGGTCACCAGGCTCGCGATGATCAGAACGTAAATAGGTATTCGGATCTCAGCCCGTATCCATCGCCGAGTTGCCGATACCAGGCCATTCGATGCAACGAGCACGACAAGCGTCGCGATACCCAGGCCGAGTCCATTGACGAAGCTCGAGGTGACGGCGAGCACCGGGCATAAGCCGAGGAGCTGCACGAGTCCGGGGTTTTCATACCAAAGGCCGGTTTTCAAGCGATCGACAAATCCGGATGAAGTCACGGGACTTCCTCTTCTTTATTACTCTCCGCCGGCACTTCGGCGAAGATCTCAACGCGATGAGTATCGTAGTATAACAATGTATCTTTCATCGCCTTGATGATGGCCCTGGGCGTTACCGACGCGCCGGTCAGCTGGTCGAACTTCCCACCGTCGCCTTTTATTGCCCAGCCGCCTGGGTCAGGATCGACAAGGGATCGACCGTCAAATTGTTTAACCCAGTCGGACTTTGCCGACTCGACGCGATCTCCGAGTCCCGGCGTTTCGCGATGTTCCAGTACGTGCACGCCGGTTACTATTCCTTCTGTGTCGACGCCGACGAGGAAGCGAATCGGTCCCGAATAGCCATCGCGGGCACTGACGACGAACAGTGCCGCGACCGGTTCTCCCTGCGCGTAGACGCGATAAATTATCGCCGCGTCGGAACCGGGTAAATCGTGTGGTGGAGGAACGATGATCTTCGATTCTGTAACGCTACCGTCATAGAGAAGTCCCGATAGCGCGGGCTGCAGGCTGCGCTCCAGCCAGTCCTGTTCGTTGGCCTCTATACGTTTCTCCGTTACCTGGTAGGTAAACGCAACCAGCGCAGTGCAGATCGCCGCGATCGCTGCGAGCGTGATCCCGCTTTTCAGTATCGCGCTATCTTTCACCGGCTGTCGCTCTTTTTGTCGTGACCGACAATTTTCGGTCGCGTTACCAGATCAATCGCCGGGACGGCCATGTTCATAATCAAGACGGCGAAGGCAACGCCATCCGCGTAACTGCCCCAGGTACGAATGCTGTAAATAAGGAAGCCGATTCCCAGTCCGAATAGTAATCGGCCTTTCGGGCTCGTCGCCCCCGAGACGGGATCTGTCGCGATAAAGAACGCGCACAGGATCGTGGCGCCGCTGAAAAGATGGAAGCCCGGGCTCGGACTGGAGCCGGGATCCACCATGTACATGATGGTCGCAGGAACGAGCAGCCCGACGCCGACGCCGACGGGAATCTGCCAGCGGATGATCTTCTTGATAAGCAGCCAGAAACCGCCAATTGCAAGGAAATTTCCGATCCACTCCCAGCCTCGGCCACCGAAGTCACCCATGATCGGGTTCGCGCGAATCTCGTTCACGGTACGCATGCCGTTTAGCCCGGATTTCATGACGTCGAGCGGCGTCGCACGGCTTACGACATCGAATCCCAACGCGTCAGGCAATGAGCCTGTCAAGGTATATACGAGCGTCTGGATCACCGTCAGGTATTGATAGTCGATATCGCCAATTCGTGGCGCCATCCAAAGATTCAGGTGCATCGGGAAGGCGACAAGAATGACAACGTAGCCGGCCATGGCAGGATTGAATATATTGAATCCGAGGCCGCCGTAGAGGTGCTTTGCAACGACGATGGCGAATAGCGCGCCGGTCGCGGTAACCCACCATGGCGTGAGCGAGGGCAGGGCGAAAGCAAGCAGCGCAGCCGCCACGAGTGCGCTGTAGTCGGTCAGCGCCACTTCGGGCGGTCGCTCGCGCCAGAGCATCATCAGATACTCGCCGCCGACAGCGAATACGGACGCAACCAACAAATTGAAAATAAATCCAGGTCCGAAAAACCAGACGTGCGCGATGGCGGCCGGTACCAGCGCTACCAATACCTGCAACATCAACGAAGGAACTGCGACCCTCGCCGACCAGTACGGTGATTCGCGTCGTGCAAACTCCACGCTCAGTCTTCCTCGCTCTTTTTCTGTTTGCGTTTCAATATTTCCGCAATGGCCGCCGGTCCCGCCTGCTTCGCCGATTCTTTTTGTCGGGCCAGTTCGGCATCGCGATCCTCTTTTTCGCGCTCCAGACGTGCGTTTCGAGCTTCGAAGCGTTCGCGTGCCCGTACAGCGCGAGCCTTCTCATCCGCCAGTTCCTGGATACGACCCTTGGCGATTCGAAAATTTGCCGTTAGTGGTATGTGGCTCGGACAGACCAGGTCGCAGCAGCCACACTCGATGCAGTCCGTCAGTCCGAATTCCCGCAACTTGTTTTCGTCATCAGCGCAAGCGTGCCAGTACAGCTGCTGCGGTAACAGTTGCACAGGGCAAACCGACGCGCAGTCGCCGCAGCGGATGCACGACAACTGCCGACCCTCAAATGATGTCTTCAACACCACCAGGATCGAATTTGTAGCCTTCACCAGGGGTACACGGTCGGTTGAGACGGACTTACCGGTCATAGGGCCACCGATGATGAGGTGATCCGGGTGCTCCGAATAGCCGCCGCTAAACTCGACGACGTCGGCGATGGTCGTACCAATGCGAGCACGTACGTTCATCGGATTCACGATTCCGTCGCCCGCCACTGTCGTAATGCGTGAGAGCAGGGGTTCGCGATTCTCGATCCAGTCGTGGATTGCTGCTGCCGTGCCGACGTTCTGCACGAGACAGCCGACATCAGTGGGCAACCCACCGCTCGGCACCTCACGACTCGTCACTAGCTGGACAAGTTGGTCTTCACCGCCAGACGGATAGATGGTTGGCACCTGCTTGAGAATGAGTCGGTCGTCGCCGAGCTCGGCCATCGCGTCTCCCAGACTGTGCAAAGCTTCCGGCTTGTCGCTTTCAACGACGACGAAGCAGGATTCGATTTGCAGGGCGTGCATCAGTATTCTCGCACCGCTTAGAGTCTCTGCGGCGCGCTCGCGCATGAGCATGTCGTCGCAAGTGATATATGGCTCGCACTCGACGCCGTTCAATATCAGGTTGTCTATGCTGCAGGTCCGTGCCTGCATGAGTTTCTGTGCAGTCGGAAAAACGGCACCACCCAGTCCAACGATGCCACCCCGCAAGATTTGCTGAAGCAGGGCCTCGGGCTGAAGTCTTGTGTAGTGTTCGACATTGCCGGCGGGTTCGATCGCTCGGTCCTCTCCGTCACAATCGATGATGATGCAAGGCGCCTTGTTGCCGTAGCGTCCGGACACCGGCCGAGGTTCAATCGCGACGACCGTGCCGGACGAAGACGCATGCACAGGAGCGCCCAACGTGCCATCGGGTTCCGCAAGCACTTGACCCTTGAGGACATGGTCACCCATGGAAACAACCGGTTGTGCCGGATCGCCGACATGCTGAGTAATCGGCAGAATCAGCTGAGAGGGTACTGGCACATCCTGTATCGGCTTGGTGGTTGAAGCTGCCTTGTGCCCGGGCAAGCGTAAGCCGCCATGCAGCTTGCCCAGATCATAGGTCGGCGCAGTCAAGCGAGCGCGCTCATGCTAATGCAATCCACGGGACATGGCGCGACGCAAAGCTCGCAGCCCGTACATTCACTTTGGATAATCGTGTGCATGAAATTCGGGGCGCCGACGATTGCATCGACCGGGCAGACGTTGCGACAGTGCACGCATCCGATACACAAGGATTCGTCGATAATGGCAACCGCGGTGTCCAGTTGTTTGGCCAATGGGATGGATTCCCGGCCCAGCAGTCCGGCGAGACGCTGAACGGTGGCCTCGCCACCGGGTGGGCAGAGGTTAATCGCTGCCGTTCCCTCGACGACGGCTGCTGCATATGGGCGACAACCCGGATACCCGCATTGCGCGCATTGTGTCTGGGGCAGGAGGTCATTGACCTGCTCCACGAGGTCGCCGGGGCTGGGTGGCAGACGTCGCGACGCGAAGCTCAGGGAAAGGCCCGCGGCAAGGGCGATGAGTGCGATTGTTGCAATGGCTACCCACATAATCGGTCGTCAAGGACGAGCCATGCCCGAAAAACCCATGAAGGCCAACGACATCATTCCAGCAGTCATCAAGGCGATAGCGGTACCGCGAAAGGGTGCCGGAACGTCCGCGGCTTCGAGGCGTTCACGAATTGCGGCAAACATGACGAGTACCAATGCGAAACCGATCGATGCACCGAAACCGTAGAATACGGATTGCACAAAGCCCTTGGACTGCTGAACATTGAGCAAAGCGACACCCAGCACCGCGCAGTTCGTCGCGATCAAGGGGATATAGATGCCCAGTACCTGCTCCAAAAGTGGGCTCATTCGACGCACCATGATTTCCGTAAATTGCACACTTGCCGCGATGACCAGAATGAAACTTATGGTGCGCAGGTATTCGAGCTCGAGCGGTACAAGAACGAATTGATGCAGCAGATACGCGGTCGCTGACGACAGTGTCAATACGAACGCAGTAGCGAGCGACATCCCGGCGGCGGCTTCCAGATTTCGCGACACTCCCAGAAACGGGCACAGCCCAAGAAACCGCACGAGTACGAAGTTGTTGACGAGCACAGTGCTGATAAGAATGACGATCAAATCGGTCATTCGCGTATTGTAAAGATTACTTGACGCGCATGCCCGCTTTTGCGCCGTCGTCGGGGGATAACAGGAAAATATCCTCGCCGCCGGGACCGGCGGCAAGCACCATGCCTTCCGAAACTCCGAAACGCATTTTTCTGGGCGCGAGGTTAGCGACCACGATCACATGCCGACCGACGAGGTTCTCCGGCTCGTACGCTGATTTAATGCCGGCAAAAACCTGACGGGTGGAATCGCCGATATCGAGCGTCAAAGCAAGCAATTTGTCGGCTCCCTCGACGGCATCGGCTTTTTCGATGCGTGCGATTCGCAAGTCGACCTTCATGAAGTCGTCAATGCTGATTGTTTTCTCGTCTGAAGTTGTTTCAGGCACAGTGGTGCTCTCCTGGGATTGCTCGACCATGCGCTGTACCTGATCAGGCTCCACGCGGGTTAATAGCGGTTCGTATCTGGGCAATGTCGTATTTAGCAAAGGTAGCGTTGCGTCTTGCCACTGCCACTCGCCTTCGCTCAAGAAACGGCGCGCATTCTCAGCAACGGCTGGAATGACAGGCGCAAGGTAGATCATTAGCGTGCGAAACATATTCAGGCCCTGCGTGCACACGAGTTGCACGTCAGCAAGGCGGTCCGCATCCTTTATCATGACCCACGGTTTATGCTCGTCAATATACCGGTTTGCTTTATCGGCGAGCGCCATGATCGAGCGCATGGCCTTCGAGTATTCGCGTCGCTCGTAGTGTGACGCGATGGAAGTGGATGCCGCCTGGAACTCCGCGAAAAGTGCTTCATCCGGCAGGCTGCTCGCGAGTTGACCGTCAAAACGTTTGCTGATGAACCCGGCGCAACGGCTCGCGATATTGACAAGTTTGCCCACCAGGTCGGAGTTGACGCGAGCGATAAAGTCCTCGAGGTTGAGATCAATGTCCTCAATCGTCGGGCCGAGCTTCGCGGCGTAGTAGTAGCGCAAGAAGCTCGGATCCAGGTTGTCGAGGTAGGTCCTGGCCTTGATGAAGGTGCCCCGGGACTTCGACATTTTTTGCCCGTTGACGGTCAGGAAACCATGCGCAAAGACGCTGGTAGGGGTGCGAAAACCGGACCCGTCGAGTACGGCTGGCCAGAACAAAGTATGGAAATACATGATGTCCTTGCCTATGAAATGATAGACCTCCGCGTCGCTGTCCGGTCGCCAGTAGGAATCGAAATCAAGATCGTCGCGGCGTTCGCACAGGTTCATGAAACTCGCCATGTAACCGACGGGCGCGTCCAGCCAAACGTAAAAGTACTTGTCGTCGGTGCCCGGTATGCGAAAACCGAAGTAGGGTGCATCACGGGAAATATCCCAGTCCTGCAGGCCTGCCTCAAACCACTCGTCGAGTTTTGCAATGACGTTCTTGTCCAGCGTCGCATCGCTCATCCAACGGCGCAGGCGATCGCCATATTCGCTCAGCTTGAAAAAGTAATGTTCGGATTCGCGCCTGACCGGGGCCGTGCCCGAGATGACTGAAACCGGATCAATCAGATCGGCCGGCGTATAGGTCTTGCTGCAATTCTCGCAGGCGTCGCCATACTGATCTTCCGTCTTGCAGAACGGGCAGGTGCCGCGGACAAACCGGTCCGGCAGGAACATGCCTTCCTTCTCATCGTAGGCCTGTTCTATCGTGCGCGTATAGATATCACCCTTGTCATACAGGACCGTGAATATCTCGCTGACGAGTGCTTCGTTTTCCGGCGAATGCGTCGTGTAATAGTTGTCGAATTCAATGCCGAAATCGCGAAAGTCGTTGACGAATTCCGCTGTATATCCCTCTGTGAGCGCCTCCGGAGTGATACCCATTTCGCGCGCCTTCAGCATAATCGGCGTGCCGTGGGCATCGGAGGCGCAGACGTAGATGCAGTCGTGCCCGCGAAGTTTCTGAAAACGCACCCAGATGTCGGTCTGCAGATACTCGACGAGATGGCCCATATGGGGTGAACCATTGACGTAGGGCAGGGCGCTCGTTACGAGAATTTTTCTCTTCTGGGACATCGCTGGTGGCTTCGGGTTGGCAATGGGCGCGATTATGCCACGTGTCAGTAGGAACTGTAGTGGCAATAACGGCTTTGGCCAACCCTACTCGATGTCTTTCAAGCTCTCGAACTTTGCCTTGTTATTGGCCTGCTGGTAGGCCTCCAGACCCGAGACCCAGCCTTTGTTGACGAGATCCATAAGAGCGCCGTCCATGGATTTCATACCGATATTGCCGCCACTCTGAATAGCCGTCTCGAGTTGATCGAGTTTGCCCTGCCGTATCAGGTTCGATACTGCCGGTGTGTTGATCATGATTTCCAGCGCTGCTGCGCGACCGGGTTGGTGGCACGTTGGGAGCAGCTGTTGGGACACGACACCCCGTAACGACGTGGAAATCATCGTGCGTATGTGACTTTGCTTGTCTGCGGGAAATGAGTTGATGATGCGGTCGACGGTCTGCGCGGCACCGTTTGTGTGCAGTGTACCCATTACGAGGATACCCATTTCTGCCGCCGTCACGGCAATGCTGATCGTCTCGAGGTCGCGCATTTCACCAACCAGGATTACATCCGGGTCTTCACGCATCGCGGAATGCAGGGCTTCCGCGAAGCTTGGGCTGTGCACGCCGACCTCGCGCTGGCTGATCAGGCAACCCTGCGCCTTGTGAACAAACTCGATCGGATCTTCGATCGTCAGGATGTGGCCCTTCAGGCGCCTGTTCATTGCATCGATCATGGCCGCAAGCGTCGTGGACTTGCCGGAGCCGGTTTTGCCGGTCACCAATATCATGCCCTGCGTGTGTTTGCAGAGGTCGTGAATGGCTTTGGGCATGTTCAGGTCGACCAGTGTCAGTGCGGTCGACGGGATCGCTCTGAATATCGCACCAATTCCGTTCAGGTGGCGAAAGGCGTTCACGCGAAAGCGTGAGACATCCGGTATTTCGTAGGCGAAGTCGGCCGCGTCCTCGGCATCAAACGTTCGCTTCGTTATGCCGTCCATGATCTCGAAGATGAACTGCTCGGTCATATCAGTCGTTAGCGACTCTTCCACGAGCACACCGAGGTTGCCGTGTATGCGGGCGCGGACAGGGTCGCCGGAAACGAAATGCAAATCCGACGCATTTTGCTTCAAAGCCTGTTCGAGGTAATTGTCGATTTGCGCCATGACTTATCCTAACTTTCGCTGATGTTCAGCGCTTGCACCATGTCGGTATCGGTAACGAAGCGCTGGAACTTCTTTTTGTCGTTCGCGTAGCGAATTGCATCATCAGGATCGATTTTCTTCGCCTGAATCGCTTCGAGCAATGCCTGATCCAAAATCTGCATGCCGGCATTTTTTCCGGTCTGCAACTGCGAGGGTATCTGGTGCGTCTGGTCGGTCGAGATCAACTTCGAAATCGCCCGGTTGTTGACCAGGATCTCGAGAACGGCACGTCGGCCACGGCCGTCCGGCGTCTTGACCAATACCTGTGTGACCACAGCCTTGAGGCTCATCGACAGGAAGCCTTTGGTCTGCTCGCGCAGTTCGCCGGGAAGCGCGTCGATAATTCGGTCAATGGTTTTTACCGCGCCTGTCGTGTGCAGCGTGCCGAGAACAAGGTGGCCGGTCTCGGCGGCCGTCATTGCCATGGAGATCGTCTCGGCATCGCGCAACTCGCCAACCAGGATTACGTCAGGATCTTCGCGCATCGCGGACCGCACGCCATCGGCAAAGCTCCTGACATGCGTGCCAACCTCACGTTGGATTACCTGGCAATTCTTGCTGGGATGTACGAACTCGATCGGGTCCTCGAGGCTGATGATATTCAGGTTCCGTGTTTCATTGAGGTGATCGATCATCGCGGCCAGCGTGGTTGACTTGCCGGTACCGGTCGATCCCGTCACGAGCACCATGCCCTGATGATAGTCGCAGAATTTCTTTAGAATTTGAGGGACATTCAGATCGTCGAGTTTTGGGACGGCGCCGGGGATATGTCGGAAGACCGCGCCAATACCGGTTTCCTTACGAAAAACGTTGACACGGAATCGCCCACTTTCTTCACCAACGTAAGAGAAATCGAGATCGTGTCCCTCTGCAAGGCGTTCTTTCTGTTTGGTTGTCAAGACTTCGGTAATGTAGGTCTCAAGCTCTGTATCCGACAGCTGCCGGAACTTGATCGGCATAAGGTCGCCATTCATTCGCAACATCGGCGGTACGCCGACCGCGAGATGCACATCAGAGCAGCCTTGTGCCAATCCGAGTTTCAGGAATGCGTCGATACGTGCCATAGCCGGCCTCAGAGGGTAATTGCGTCTAGCGCATCAGTTAGCTCTTCCATCGACTGGAAGCGCTTCGACTTGTCGACGGACATTGCTTTGACGATCAAATCCGCGAGTTCGTCGCTGATTTCCGGGTTAACTTCCTGGCAGTGTTTCGCTTTACCCTGTACATGCTGGTACATCACTGACATATGGTCGCCGCGACTGTATGGCGGTATGCCGGTCGCCATCTCGTACATGATGACGCCAACACTATAGACGTCGGCTGTCACGTCCACCTTCTTGCCGAGAATCTGTTCGGGCGCCATGTATTTCGGTGAACCGATAACATAGCCGGTTTTGGTCAATTGCGTGTCGCCACTGCTGGCAGCCGCGGCCACACCGAAATCCACGATCTTGAGCAAGCCGTCCTCGTTGACGAGTATGTTGGCCGGCTTGAGATCGCGATGAATGACGCCCGCCAGATGCGCCACCGCCATGCCTGCTGCGATGTCCCGCGAAAAGCGCAGTAGTTTCTCGATATCCATCGGTTTGTTGTCGGGTATCTCGCCAGACAAGGTGTGCGAGGGAAAGTACTCCATCGATATCGCGTAACAGCCCTGCAGTTTGAGGAAGTCATAAATACGAATGATGTTGCGGTGCGTGATCTTGCGAGAATAGCGCAGCTCATGCACGAAACGCTTCATCATTTCCTCATCAGAGGAAACGTTAGGATTCAAGAACTTCAGAATCAACTGCTCATCGACCACTTCGTCTTCCATGAGCAGCACCGTACCGAAAGCGCCCTTACCGATTTTCTCGATGTACTTGTAACGGCCATCGACGACATCGCCAGGGGTGAGCTTTGAAATATCGAGGATTTGTTCTCCCATAGCGACGGGCGCTTCTGCTGCGTCATCCGGTTTCGCAGCCTCCGCGATTTGTGCCGCCTGGGCGCTGAGTAGCTTGTCGAGTTCATCATTTTCGAGCAACAGCGTTTTTGTGTGGGCAGCAATCTTTTCGGCCCGGACATTTTCTTCGAGGACCGTTTCCGAGTAGCGTGCGTCCAGGTCTTTCAATGCTTTGGTCGCGACATTGATTATGGTTGCGTCGGGCGACTGCTGGATTTTTTTCAACAAGTTGCGAATTGAATCTGCGTGTGTGACGTTGGTCAGTTGTGTTAATGCCTTAATTGCTTCCACCTGAATTTCACGTTCGGGACGCTGCAACAACGGCATGATCTTGCTGAGGTGCGTGTGATTGCCGAGTTTGCCCAGCGCGCGAATTACAACGGTATCGGTTTTACTGTCTTTGCCGAGCATCTGCTCAAGCTTTGGCAGCGCTTTGCTGTCGCCGATTTTTGAAAGCGCGTCGACGGCGCGCTCGCGCACCCACCAATCCGAGTCGTCGGTTGCCTTGATCAGGTGGTCGACCGCGCGCGAATCTTTCGTCGCGTTCAATATTTCAACAGCGGTGCGGCGAATGTCTTCGTCTTTGTCATTGATCAACGCGACGACCGAATCGACAACCTTGGGACCACCGATTTCGGCCAGGGCGTCGCCGGCTCGAGAACGTACCCACCAGTCGTCGTCTTTGATGGCGGCCAGCAGGTCCTTTACCGAATTGACATCGCCTATCTCATTGAGGACTTCGACCGCGGCGCGCCTCGCGTATTCAGACTCGTCCTTGAGAGCGTTAACCAGGTATTTGACCGTGTCCGGATGATTGGCTTTTATCAGTACATCGACCGCCTTGTTTTGCACGTCCAGATCCGGGTCGGTCAGGACCGCCGCGATTTTATCGATGTTGATCTTGCCACCACGTGTACCCAACGCGGAAAGTGCGGTGCTGCGGACCATCTTGTTCGGATCCTTAAGCTGCATTTCGAGCGCATTGGTGATTTCGGGTTTATCGAATTTGGCCAGGAGGTTCATCAGGTGCATCTTGATGACCGGATCCTTGCCACCCATACGTGCGATCAGGTCGGGCACCATCTCCGGCTTGATGATTTCCTCGATGATCTTGAATATCGCTGCCTTTTCCTTCGAGTCACACTCGTAGGCCCTGCGCAGCAAGTCGTGCACGCTCAGGTCCTGCTTGTGCACACGCAGGACATCGATGAGGGCTGCCTTGGAGACTTCATCGTCGTCGAAAAAGTCGAGCAGGGCGTTCGGGTTATAGACGGTACTGCTTGAGAGCGCCCATGCCGTGCCGGAGACGACGCGTTCGTTGCCGTCGGCGAGTCCCTCCCGGTACATGTCGAGGTTCTTGTCGTTGACGAGTTCACCGAGGATATCGACCAGCACCATGGTGTGCGTCTTGTCGGTCATCGCAAGCGCGTCAATGATCTTTGGCACGGCACGGTTACCGGCCGTCTTTAACTTCGCAATGATCTTTTTCGCCGCGGGTGACGAGGTCTCTTCCTGTGCCACGAGCTGCGCGAGAAGTTGGTCGGACCGAAATGAGGCAAGGAAGCTCATAGCGCGGTGTCGCCTTGATCGCCAACGCGAACCGGCCGGGAGCAGACGGGTCTCGCCTGCGCTATCCCTGCGATCAACAAAATCTTCGCTGATTTCTTATGTAACGCCAATTCGTTTGTGCTCTTACCCAAGCAGTTATGGGGCGACCGCTGCCTCAAAAAGTATCCGCGGCTTCCAGGTCGCCGTCCGACCGACGCGGCATTATGCCACATCGAACTACGTACATTGCCCGTCAGTGCTGGCCTTCAGCAAATAGTGACGAATTCTCGGGCGTTGACCAAAAACGCTTGGTTCTTGGCTCAACCCCGTTACAATGTCCCACCGAAATCCCGGCGCTGACCGGAATATCGATCCCCGAATTTTACCTAATGCAGGCGTGCGAAGTGTGACGGTGTCAACAGATTCAGATGTGAGCAAGTTCCTAAATTCCATCGAGTTATCGGTGGTCGGACAGAAATTGGGCGACGTAGGGCGAGTCCGCGCCGCCAGCCTTTCCGGCGGGGTCGTAAAAGCGAGCATAGAGCTCGGTTTCCCCTGTAAGAGCGTGCATGCGTCGATCCGGGAGCAGCTTGCCGAGGCCCTGGGCGCGGAAACGGGTGCGGCAAGCATCGAAATCGAGCTTGAAACGCGGATAATCCGGCATGCGGTGCAGGGTAACGTGAAGCCCATCAAGGCGGTGAAGAACATCATTGCCGTGGCATCGGGCAAAGGTGGTGTTGGCAAGTCCACGGTATCTGCGAATATTGCGCTCGCATTGTCAGCAGAAGGTGCAGCGGTGGGTATCCTGGACGCCGATATCTACGGACCCAGTCAGCCACATATGATGGGAATCGTTGGCGAGCAGCCTGTCAGCGAGGACGGCAAGACCATGCTGCCGCTGCGCGCGCACGGTTTGCAGGTCATGTCGATCGGCGCATTAGTTGACCCCGACCAGCCGATGGTGTGGCGCGGGCCGATGGTGACATCGGCGTTGAGCCAGCTAACTCACCAGACGCAGTGGGAGGACCTCGACTACCTGATCGTCGACATGCCGCCAGGTACCGGCGACATACAGCTGACGCTGGCTCAGCAGGTTCCGGTTTCGGGTGTCGTTATCGTAACAACACCGCAGAATATCGCGACCATTGACGCGCGCAAAGGCCTCGCGATGTTTCGCAAGGTGTCGATTTCCGTGCTCGGCGTGGTTGAGAACATGAGTACCCACGTTTGTTCGAAATGCGGGCACGAGGAAGCCATTTTTGGCGAAGGCGGCGCCGAGAAAATAAGCCACGATTTCGATGTCCGGATTCTCGGGCAACTGCCGCTTAGTTCCCGAGTGCGCGAACAGACGGATTCCGGCACGCCCACGATGATTGCCGAGCCCGATTCGGCCGCAGCGCGTGCCTATCGCGAGACCGCCTGGAAAATCGGCGCCGCCCAGGCGGCGGAGCGCAGGGACCACAGTTCGAAGTTCGGGACGATCGTCGTTGAGGGAAGCGCATGAGTATTCGGGCGGATCACTGGATACGCCGCATGGCGCAGGACCACGGCATGATCGAGCCGTTCGAGCCGGGCCAGGTTCGGGAAAGCAACAAGGGGAGCATTGTGAGCTATGGAACATCGAGTTACGGCTACGATGTTCGTTGTTCCGACGAGTTCAAGATCTTCACGAATATCAACTCGGCCATTGTCGATCCGAAGGCCTTCGATGCGACCAGCTTCGTTGACATCAAAAGTGACGTCTGCGTGATTCCGCCGAATTCGTTTGCATTGGCGCGCACAATCGAGTTCTTTCGTATTCCGCGAACGGTGCTGACAATCTGTCTGGGCAAGTCCACCTACGCGCGCTGTGGAATCATCGTCAACGTAACCCCCCTCGAGCCCGAGTGGGAGGGCCACGTGACGCTCGAGTTTTCGAATACGACGCCGCTGCCGGCAAAGATTTATGCGAATGAAGGTGTGGCCCAGATGCTGTTCCTGGAGTCTGATGATGCTTGCGAGACGTCGTATAAAGACCGCGGCGGAAAATACCAGGGCCAGACCGGGGTGACCTTGCCCAAGACCTGATGCGCTTTTTAGTGGCCGCAGCCACTGGAGACACCTACAGCCGCTTTCCCTCACGGTCGAAGGTCTGCACGACAGGCTCGTCGGCAACAGCACCGTCAATCCAGGTGTGGCCATTCCGAAATTCGACCCGACCTTCGCCAACCCAGCCGGCGGCCTCGGGGTAAATCTGATGTTCGACGACTTGCACACGCGCTGCCAGTTGTTCAGCGGACTCACTGGCGACTACTGGCAGTCGTCCCTGCAGGATACGTGGCCCACCGTCGAGTTCCTCGGTCACGAAATGCACGGTGCTGCCATGCCATTCGTCGCCGGCCTCCAGTACGCGCTGATGCGTGTTGAGTCCCGGGTACGCGGGCAACAGCGCCGGATGTATGTTCAATATCTTGCCGGTATAGCGTCCCACGAAGCCGGCACTGAGTATGCGCATGAAACCGGCAAGGACCAGCAGGTCCGGCTGCCACTCATCGAGCTTCGAGGCGACAGCGCGATCGAAAGTGTCGCGGTCGGAATAGTGGCCGTGCTCGATGCAGACGGTCGGGATACCGGCATCCCTGGCGCGAGCCAGGCCGAACGCGTCGGGTCTGTTTGACAGGACAACGGATAGGTCCAGGTTCAGGGTGCCTCGGGCGACGGAATCGATGAATGCCTGGAGGTTGGTTCCCGAACCCGAAATCAGGATCGCGGTTTTGCAGCGTGCCGCCATCAGACGTATCGCGTTGCCCGGTGGCCAGCCACAATACGGCCGAGTCGCCACGCGTGCTCGCCCTGATCGACCAGCACGCGGATCGCTTTGTCGACATCGCCTTCATTGACCACCGCAACCATGCCAACGCCACAGTTGAACGTACGGCGCATTTCGGCGATTTCGATGTTGCCATTCTCGGCGAGCCAATCGAATACCGGGCCTTGTTGCCAGGTCGATGTGTCAATCTCTGCGTCAAGTTCGCCGCGCAAAATACGTGGAATATTCTCCGTTATACCGCCGCCCGTGATATGGGCGAGCCCTTTGACGGGCACCGCGCCAATCAGCGCGAGAATTGGCTTTACGTAGATTCGTGTCGGCGCGAGTAGCCCGGTTTCGGCGGGTTCGCCGACAATACAGGACTCGCCAGAACGCGCCAGGACCTTGCGAATCAGCGAGTAGCCGTTGGAATGGGGGCCGCTCGAAGCGATACCGATCAGCGCGTCACCTTCTTCGATAGTGCCGCCATCGATCAATTCCGATCGTTCGACGGCGCCAACGGTAAATCCTGCGAGGTCATACTCGCCGTCCGAGTACATGTCCGGCATTTCCGCCGTTTCACCACCAATCAAGGCGGCTCCGGCTTGCATGCAGCCTTCGGCGATACCGGCAATAACCTGGGCTGCGACGGCCGTATCAAGCTTGCCACACGCGAAATAGTCGAGAAAGAATAGCGGCTCCGCGCCCTGCACGAGGACATCGTTGACGCACATTGCGACGAGATCGATGCCGATTGTGTCGTGGCGATTGAGGTGCTGTGCAAGCATCAGCTTGGTACCGACACCGTCGGTTCCCGAAACCAACACGGGCTCTCGATACCGACCCGGCGGCAGTGCGAACAGGCCACCAAATCCGCCGATACCCGACATTACCTCGGATCGTCGTGTGCGCTTGACGAGTGGCTTGATGCGTTCGACGAGTTCGTTGCCGGCGTCGATGTCAACACCGGCATCTTTATAGGTTAATGGTTTATTGGTCATTTCTGAGTGGCATACTCCGCGAGGGCGATATAATAGTGCTTAGTTCCTAACGGGGATACCACCCTTGCTGAAAATTCCAACATTCCGACCGGTCGGACGTCGCCGGTATTCGATACGCATGGTGCTGGCAGCCGCGATCATTAGCGCAGGACTGCAATCCGTGGCGGGAGCGGTCGAAGTACCGACGCTGTACACCGCGCAGGTCCCGTTCGATCGCGAGGCTGAAAATCCGCGCGATGATGCTTACGAACTGGCGTTGTCAGAAGTATTGTTGCGCGTATCCGGGTCTGAACTCAGCAGCAACGCGGTTGCGATCGCCGAGTTGTTCCCGGAGCCAGCCTCCTACGTCATTCAGTTTCGCCAGGGAGCCAATGACACCCTTTGGGTGTCATTCGACGGCCAGGCGGTCGAGCAGACACTGCGCAACGCCGGACAAACCGTTTGGGGGGCGGACCGACCGCTGACGCTGGTTTGGCTGGCTATCGACTGGGGGCAGGGCAGCCGTGAGATTATTGCCGCCGATGATCCCGACAGGACGGAGAGCCAGGGCCGTTCGATCGATCTTAATAAACGCCTCAGGGAGCGCGTGTTGGAAATTGCGGAGCAACGGGGGCTGCCGTTGGTATTTCCGTTGCTTGATACGACCGACTTGCAGAGCGTCACGTTCAGCGATATCTGGGGTGGCTTCGACGAACGGATTATCGCGGCATCGGAGCGTTACGACGCCAATTCGATCCTGATTGGGCGTATCCGACAGTCCCCCAGCCGTGAAGACTGGAGCTACTATTTCAGCGGTGCCGAGCGCAGCTGGAACGGGCCCCCCGAAAGGATTGTCGGGCAGGTTGCGGACCTGCTGGCGGCCGAGTTCGCGGTCGGTGGTAATGCACCCCTTGAGACGGTTTCGCTGAGTGTGTCGGGTGTGCAGTCGGTCGAGGCCTATGGATCCCTGCAGAGCCTGTTGGCCGATGTCAGCCTGATCGAGCGCTTTGTCATTGTCGAAGTCGTCGGCGATCGCGTGAGTTACCGTGTAGACGTCCGCGGTGGTGCGGATCGGCTAAGACGCGCCCTCCGGTTTAACGGGCTAATCGAGCAGGACAGCACCAGCCGTTTCGGCGAAATTCAGCCTGACAGTGACGCCGCTTTAGAGTTTTTCTACAGCCTCTGAGATTCCTGCGAATGACCCTGAGCTGGTTACCCAATGCTATTTCGTTGCTGCGCATCGCGCTGGTTGCACCGATTTTGTTGCTGATCCTCGATGGCCGCTTCGGCTGGGCGCTGGGCCTGTTCTGTGTCGCCGGCTTTTCGGACGGAATCGATGGTTATCTCGCCAAACGCTTCGACTGGCATACGCGCCTGGGCGCATTGCTGGACCCCGTTGCCGACAAGCTACTGGTCGCGGGAACGTTCATTACACTGGCATACACTCAGCATATTCCTGTCTGGCTGGCGGCGGTGGTGATACTGCGCGACGTGCTCATTGTTGGTGGTGCGACGGCCTACAATTTCGTCGTCAAGCCTGTGCAAGGCGAACCCACGAAGATCAGCAAATTGAATACTGCGCTACAGCTGCTGTTCCTGTTATTCGTGCTCAGTCGCGCCGGATTTGGCTGGCCTGACAGGATCTCGATCACGGTGCTGGGTGCGGCCATCCTGATCACGGTTGTGATCAGTGGCGTAGACTACGTCTGGTCCTGGTCGAGACGAGCACGTGCGGGTGAATAACATGCAATCGGATCTACGTGTGAACTGGCTTATTGCAATTACCCTGACGGGCTGGGTGTTCTACCTGTTGGCGCCGGTCTTGACCCCGTTCGTCGCGGCAGCGCTGTTAGCCTACATGGGCGATCCGCTGGCGGATCGCCTGCAGAGACTCAAAATGCCGCGCACGGTTGCGGTTGTTGCGGTGTTCCTGAGCACGTTTCTGGTGCTTGCCCTGCTGATACTGCTAATAGGTCCCTTGATCAAGACCCAGGTTGGCGCGCTGTTCCAGGCGCTACCCGAGATCGCACGCAATGTCGAACAGGTATGGCTGCCAAGCTTGACGGGCTGGCTGAATCTCGAAGCCGGCGACGACGTCGGCTTCGGCGCGTTTCTTGCGCGCTACAGCGACATGGTCGGCAGTTGGAGTGGAAAAATACTGCTCTCTGTCAGCAAGTCGGGCGGGGCGCTCGCAGCAGCGGTGCTGAGCCTGTTTCTGATCCCGATCCTCACCTTTTACCTGCTGCGAGACTGGGACTCGATCCTCGTGCATTTTGGCGCACTGGTGCCGCAAAGTCAGCGTGAGACGGTATTCCATCTCGCGCGGGAAACGGACGATGTACTCAGTGGATTCCTGCGTGGACAGATACTCGTTATGGCGGCCCTTGCCGTGATCTATTCAGTCGGGCTTGGCCTCGTAGGCCTCAAATTCGCGATCGCGATCGGCGTCGTATCCGGGCTCGTGAGTTTCGTCCCTTACCTCGGGTTCGTATTTGGCATTGCCCTGGCGGGATTAACGGTTGCGCTTGAGCCCAATCCGCTCTGGCAGCTGGTTGGCGTGGTCATCACCTTCACGTTGGCGCAGTTTATCGAAGGCTCGATCCTGACGCCGAAACTGGTCGGTGACCGTATCGGCTTGCATCCGGTGATCATCATTTTCGCGGTTGCGGCAGGCGGCCAGCTATTCGGGTTCTTTGGTATCTTGCTGGCGCTGCCCGCGGCGGCCGTGCTTTCGGTCCTGGTGCGATTCGCTTTTGACCGATACCTCAAAGAACACCCTGACGCACTCGCGGTACTCGAAGACGAATGAGCCAGCTTGTCCTGCCATTACGTCTCGCTGATCACGCGGTGTTTGCAAGTTTTTTTGAACACGGCAACGAGTCGTTGGTTGCGACGCTGAGTGACCTCGCTCGTGGCGCGGTGGACAGTCACGGATGCTGGATATGGGGCGCGGCGTCGACAGGCAAGACGCACTTGCTGCAGGCGGTTTGCGAGTCCGCAGGGGATCGATCCGTGTACGTTCCGTTATCGATGTTCGCTGCTGCCGGACCCGCAATCCTGGAAGGCCTGGCAAGTCGCGAACTGATTTGTATTGATGATATCGAGCGCGTTGCCGGTAACGCCGACTGGGAGCTGGCCCTATTCGAGCTTTGCAACGAGACGTTCGACGCAGGTGGCCAGCTGATTGTGGCAGCAAGCACCGCGCCCCGCGAATGTCCGATTGGACTTGCCGACCTCGCGAGCCGCCTGTCACGCCTGCCGGTGTTTCGCATCCACGCACTCGATGATGCAGAACGAATGGAAGCTCTGCAGTTACGCGCGAGGCACCGCGGTCTCAAGCTTCCCGATGAGACGGCCAGCTACCTCATCAAACGCAGCCGCCGCGACATGGCCAGCCTGTACGCGCTGCTGGATCAACTGGACCTTGAGGCGTTGCGTGCAAAACGGCGTCTGACAATTCCTTTCGTGCGGGAGGTGTTGGAATCGCGCAAGGTCGACCCCGACTCGGCCTAATCCGCCAGCCGGCAGGCAATCTCCGCAACCCGCTTGCCGAGTGCGCGCGCCAGTTTTTTCTCATCGTCTGACAAATTGTCGGGGGTGCGATTCCAGCTAACGTGCGAGGCGCCATACGGCGTACCGCCAGTCGTTGTGGTCGATAACGCTTCTTCCGTGTACGGCAGGCCGACGATCAGCATGCCATGGTGCAACAGGGGCAGCGCCATGCTGATCAGGGTCGTCTCCTGCCCGCCATGCAAAGACGATGTGGAGGCAAACACGCCCGCCGGCTTGCCGACAGCGGCACCCTGGAACCACTCGCCAACGGTGCCGTCCAGGAAGTGCTTCAGAGACGCTGACATATTGCCGAAATTCGTCGGGCTGCCCATAACCAGGCCGACGCATTCGGCCAGGTCGGCAGGCGTGGCGAACGGCGGGCCCGACGCCGGGACATTATCGGCAACAGCTTCGGTTACGGCAGATACCTCCGGCACTGTGCGCAGGCGTGCGGACATGCCCGCGACAGCGTCGACTCCGTGGCATACCTCACGTGCGAGCGCTTCGGTCGCTCCTTTGCGCGAATAGTAAAGAACCAATACATCTGCCATCAGCGAAGAAGCTCCAGCACGTTTTCCGGTGGCCGGCCCATTACCGCTTTGCCACGCTCATCGTCAATGACAATCGGGCGCTGCAGGACAGCCGGGTGCGACGCGAGCCAGTCGGCAAGCGCTTCAGCCTTGTCAAGATCGGGCAGATCAGTCGCCTCCCTGAACTCTGCCTCCCCACGCCGCAAGAGGTCGGCGACGGTCGAACCGAGTTTTTCTGCAATATCGAGAATTTCAGGCCCCGACGGCGCCTTGTTCAGGTACAAGACTACCGTTGGCTCGACGCCTGCATTCGTTATCAGTTGCAGGGTTTTTCGCGACTTGGAGCAGCGTGGGTTGTGGAAAATTGTCAGTGCCATGCAGCCCTCCCGCCGCCATCCGCTGTGTAGAGCACGCACTCTAGCAGGCCGACACCGACGCGTCAGCGCCTGTCTTACGCTTGACGGCGTATGCCGCGTGTTGTTAGCGTTGAAGGGTTTCGGATAACCAGAACAAGACGTGAATTCAGCTGGACTAAAATCGCTGGTGCAGGCCCTCCTGATTGCGGCTATGGCGTTTACCTATGGCTGCGAGACTGCGCCGCCAGTCCAGGAAATGAGCGATGCGCGCCAGGCAATTGCCGTGGCGAAAGAAGCTGGGGCGGAGCAAAAAGCTGCAATTCACCTCAAAGCGGCCGAAGGCTACCTGGAGAGTGCCGAGCAGAAACTCAGCGATCGGGAATTTTCCCAGGCGCGGCGCGACGCGAAGCAGGCGAAAATGAAGGCGCTGGATGCCCTCAAGGCCAGCGAAACGGCGTCAGATTCGGCAAAGGATGACGCCCTATAACGGCGGATCCCCGCAGTTTGTCAGCAGAGGCCCGACGAATCCGGATTCGGGGTCGTGTCCAGGGGGTTTGGTTTCGTGACAGCACCCGGCGCGAGGCTGAGCAGCTTGGTATCACGGGCTACGCGATTAACCTGGATACCGGCGATGTTGAAGTCCTGGCGTGCGGGTCTCGCGATGCGCTCGATGCGCTCTGTGCCTGGTTGCGGCAGGGGCCGCCGCTGGCGACAGTAATGGACGTCGAAGAGGAGGTGGCAGCGTACCAGGACCTGCCGGGCTTCACGATCGGATAATCGCTTCAGGCCTGAAACCACTTCTTGCTTAGCTTGTCGATTACCTTGTTCGGGTACTTACGCTTACCCAGACTACCGTTATAGCGGCCCAATGCCCGCCGCAAATCCCCGTTTTCCTTATCGAGATAGAAGCGCAGAATCGTGCAGCCATAGCGCAGATTGGTGTCGGTGTGCAGCAGATTGTCATTGGGCCGGCCAATTTCGTTTAGCCAGAAAGGCATGATCTGCATTAGCCCGAGCGCCCCTGCGACTGAAACCGCGTAGCGGTCAAAATTACTCTCGACTTCGATCACGGCGAGGACGAGTTCTGGTGGCAACTCAACCCTGGCCGCTTCGAGGTGAACCAGCGTCAGCAGCTCAACGCGCTCCTCCGGGTCCTCGACTTGGGGAGCCAGGCGCCGTGACATGTCCGTGAGCCAAACCTCGGCATGGAATCGGTCGGTGAAGCTTGCGGCCTCACTCGCGGCCTCGCGAAGCACTTCGCGGAGCTCCGGGTCGGGAATTTGCTCACCCATGGCACCACCCGCGACCAGCATGGTCGCCAGCGACGCGACGATTCTAACGCGATGCATGAACTTCATGGGCTCAGTATAATCTACCAAATATAATGTTTTGTAATTAATAGCTTACAGCTGATTCTTCTAGC
>Ga0316187_10000449_pt1 | contig 31877 bp, 32 predicted proteins | sample CroRivburrow1_MG_FD_204927 | JGI IMG/M metagenome (GOLD analysis project Ga0316187, IMG submission 204927) | Coastal sediment microbial communities from Maine, United States - Cross River worm burrow 1 | ecosystem: Environmental > Aquatic > Marine > Coastal > Sediment | place: USA: Maine... | reverse complement strand
AATATGTCGGCAAATATGAAATCGGGGATTACCATTCTAAAAATATCAATTTATGCACTGCAACTGGAGCCAATTGAACGCGCTTGTCGAGCATGGATGGGAAATTGGTTCGCACACTTTATCTCACGCCAATCTCCGCAGGGTAAATTGTCAACAACTTTGGTCAGAGTTGCGCTACTCAAGATGTGTTCTGAAAAATGACATAGACCGACCCGTTAAACTTTTCTCTTACCCATTGGGCTGGCATGACGAGATGATCATTGAAATTGCCCGAAAAGCAGGGTAGGAGCATGTTCAGAAAGGAAAACTCTGACTATGCGCTTTCTCGGCGCGGCGTCTACCGCTATGAATCGCTGCCTTTATTCCGCATGAAATTATCAGGTCAAGTTGATGATACCCGCCAGTCTTTATTTTCCTTTTTTGCGCGGTTTATTTCTTTTCATCACGCACCTAATAGAGGTTGACTTTTGTTTCCCTTTTGATATTTTTGAAGCTGCACTATTTGCAATGTAAACTATTGAAAAATAAAAAGACTGAAACTGTTTTTTCATGCCAGAGTTGCGGCTATATAGCTCCTCGTTGGATGGGGAAGTGCCCGGAATGTGAATCTTGGAATTCATTTCTGGAGGAAACGCGTGAAAAGGGCAACTATGATGGGGGCGCATCAACAAGCGTCTCAGCCAGTCCCTTGTCTGAAATAAAATCAGAGTCGGTTGCGAGGCTGGTTGCAAACAGTTCTGAATTTAACCGTGTTCTTGGCGGCGGCATTGTGCCGGGTTCTTTGATTCTTTTAGGTGGCGATCCGGGAATCGGCAAATCGACATTACTGCTACAGGAAGGGGTTCATCTTTCGACGGATGAATTTAAAGTTCTATATATTTCAGGCGAAGAGTCTGCAACCCAAACAAAACTGCGCGCCAATCGTCTTGGGATCGATTCAAAAAACACCTTTATCCTGGCTGAAACGGATATCAATTCTATGACCCATGCCATCGAGTCAATAAATCCGTCTCTGGTTATTGTTGATTCAATTCAAACAGTTCATCAACCCGCGCTTGAAAGTTCACCCGGTACAATTAGTCAGGTGCGCGAATGTGCATTATCTTTTGCAACCATTGCAAGAAAACGACAACTTCCGATCATTCTCGTTGGCCATATCACAAAGGATGGTTATATCGCCGGACCGAAAGCGCTGGAACACATTGTCGATGTTCTGTTGCACTTTGAAGGAGATCGTGAACATTTATATCGAATCTTGCGCACTGTTAAAAACAGATTCGGCTCAACCCGTGAAATTGGCGTTTTTGAAATGGTTGGAACCGGACTTGAAGATGTGCCAAACCCCTCAACGCTATTTCTCGGACAGCAAAATATGGCGATTTCAGGCTCCTCCATCGTTTGCACCATGGAAGGCAGCAGGCCATTTCTAGTTGAAGTCCAGGCCTTGGTTTCTCCAAGCAATTTTGGCATTCCCCAACGGACAGCAACTGGTGTTGATAGCAAAAGGTTGTCTCTCCTGTTAGCTGTTTTGGAAAAACGAGTCGGACTTCACCTTGGCGCTTTTGATGTCTTTGTTAATGCTGCCGGCGGCGCCAAAATCAATGAACCCTCGGCAGACCTTGGTGTCATTACTTCCATAGCCTCCAGCTTTCGCGATCAAGTCATTGAACCTGGCGTGTTACTTGTTGGAGAGATTGGTCTCGGTGGAGAATTGCGACCCGTGTCACAAATTGGACAGCGAATTGATGAAGCTGAAAAATTGGGCTTTGAAAAAATCTACATACCGGAGCAAAACCAAAAGGGACTCGACATTAAAGAACAAATAAAAGTCATCGGTATTTCTAATGCTGAACAAGCTTTTGACGAGGTTTTTAATTGAATTCCTTTTTTCAGGTAATCAAAACCGATCCGCATTGCAAGGCTCGTTGTGGCCAATTAAGCACAGCGCACGGGATGATTAAGACACCGGTTTTTATGCCGGTGGGAACCCAGGGCACAGTAAAATCACTTTCACCGCTTGAACTTCGAGAAGCTGGTTCTCAGATTATTTTAGGCAACACATATCATCTTTATTTGCGACCCGGACAGGAGATTGTAAAAAAGAGCGGCGGCCTTCAGAAGTTTGGCAGTTGGCATGGCTCAATCCTCACAGATTCTGGCGGATATCAGGTACACAGCCTTGCAAAACTTCGCAAAGTGCAAGACAATGGAGTTACATTTAAATCTCATATTGACGGCTCAAAGCATGAATTTACACCAGAGTCCACAATCTATGCTCAAATGTGCCTCGGTTCAGATATAATGATGGTTTTGGATGAGTGTCCGCCATATCCATGCGATGAAGCCTACGCTGCCGAATCGGTTTTAAGAACCACCCAATGGGCAAAAAGATGTCTCGATTATCACAGGGAAAAGCCTTCGCTGCATGACTATCGCCAAGCGCTTTTTGCCATCGTGCAAGGCGCCACCAGCGAGCGGCTGCGAAAGGTCAGCGCCGAGTCGCTGATAGAGCTTGACTTTCCAGGTTATGCGATTGGCGGACTTTCCATCGGTGAACCCAAGCCCGTTTTATTTGAAATTGCTGATTTTTGCACAGAAATGTTGCCCATTGAAAAACCACGATATTTGATGGGAATGGGAAAACCGGATGATTTGGTTCGCGGTATGGGGCTGGGAATCGATATGTTTGATTGTGTATTGCCAACTCGCAATGGCCGAAAGGGACAAGTTTTCACATGGAGCGGCGTCATGAACGTCAAAAATGCCGCTTTCAAAGAAGATTTCAGGCCAATCGACGATAAATGTAAATGTTATGCTTGCTTAAATTTTACAAGAGCCTACATACGTCATTTAATTCATGCGCAGGAAATGTTAGGAATGCGGCTTGCGAGTATTCACAATATTCATTTTTATCACGATTTGGTCAGCGCCTGTCGCGACGCTATTTATGAGGGCGGGTTTGCTGAATGGAGCGTTCAATTTCTTAAAAATTACAACAAGGGCGGTATCTAGTATATCTTACGATCTGCGTCCACCCGAAAATATGGGTGACTAGTCACATTCAGGTCGAGCATTATGCTTGTCCGGATACGGTCATATTTGACTTGAAAGAGATTTGGTTGCTGAACATATTTCGGGAAGACGCAAAATAATTTTTTAATCTAAACCGGAGGGAAAAGTGTCTAATTTATTATCTATTATTACCTTACAGGCTGCTGGCGGCAGTGATATGTTTGGCTTCCTGATGCCAATGGCTCTGATTTTTGTTATCATGTACTTTTTGATTTTTCGACCTCAGGCCAAGAAACAAAAGAAACATCAGGAAATGCTTTCGACCCTTAAAAAGGGCGACAAAGTAGTTACTGCGGGCGGCATACATGGCTCAATTTCCGGTGTCAAAGAAAAAGAACAGACATTGATTATAAAAATTGATGATAATGTAAAAGTAGAGATCGGTAGAGGTTCTGTGTCAAGAAAGTTAGACTAGATGGCATTACAAGATATTGTATTATTTGGAAATTCAATTTTGCGGCGCAAGACATCTGACGTTGAGGAGATCGATCACAAAATCCGCGCTTTTGTTGACGACATGATCGAAACGATGTATGATGCGGATGGCATTGGTTTGGCCGCTCCTCAAGTGGGCGAAGTTTTGTCGATTTGTGTTATCGATAACGGCTTGATCGATGATGAAATGTCGGCAAAAGCTTATATTAATCCACACATTTATGATGATGAGGGTTCCGTTGTGATGGAGGAGGGCTGCCTCAGCATTCCGGATATTCGAGAGGATGTCACCAGACCCGAAATTATACGACTCACCTATCTGGACATCGATGGTGTCGAGCATGATGAGAAGTGTGATGGCATGTTGGCTCGCGTCCTGCAGCATGAAATTGATCACCTGAATGGCGTTCTATTTGTCGACAGGATTGGGCCGGTTAGGCGAAAATTGATCGATAAGCGGCTAAAAAAATTAGCTGAAGGCAGCAAGTGATGCGGCTTGTTTTTATGGGAACGCCTGATTTTGCCGTTCAAAGTCTGGAGAAGTTGCATCGCAGCCATCATCAGATCGCAAAGGTCGTAACTGTTCCAGATAGGCAAGTTGGCAGGGGTCGCAAAATTGGCATGTCGCCGGTTAAGGAGTATGCGCTAAAGCATGACCTGGGTCTACTACAACCTGAAGATTTAAAAGATCCTGATTTCATCTCGACGCTCAGCGCCCTAAACGCAGATCTTTTTGTCGTGGTTGCATTTAGAATTTTATCCGAGCGTGTCTTCACCATACCACCGACCGGCACAATCAATTTGCACGGCTCTCTGCTTCCGGAATATCGCGGCGCCGCTCCTATTAATTGGGCTATTATTAACGGCGACAAGCAAACCGGTGTGTCGACTATTTTCATAAAAAAAGCTGTTGACGCCGGTGATTTGCTTCTGCAAAAAAAAGTTTCGATAGGTGATGATGAAACTGCCGGTGAGCTGCACGACCGACTTGCCATAACTGGCGCCGACTTATTACTTGAAACTATCGATCAAATTGATAATGGCCTGGCAGTAGCCTCCCGGCAAAGCAACCAAGTGACAAAGGCGCCCAAACTGGATAAGATATTGGCTCGCATCGATTGGACTTTGTCTGCCGAACGAATAAACAACCTTGTCCGCGGATTAAGCCCGACACCCGGAGCATTCTCGAAATTGAACAACCAAATTATTAAAATATTTAAATCAGCTACTTTGCCGGAAATTGAGGGAAAACAATATACTCCGGGTGAAATTATAGAGCTCTCAGCAAGGGACGGCGTTTTTCATGTTGGAACCGGTTCTGGTTTGTTGGCTGTGAAAAACCTTCAAGCGCAGGGCAAAAAACAGATGGATGTCAAAGACTACCTGCTAGGTAGTAAAGTAAACGCGGGCGATCGGTTTGAAGTCTAATTCAAAATCAGTGCGCTCTGTTGGCGCAGCAATTCTTTGCAAGGTAGCCAAAAGTAACAGACATGCCGATCTTTTGCTCGAAGACGCTTTTCTTAAAAATGAATATTCGCACAGAGACAAAGGCCTTTTATTGGAGTTGGTGAATGGAACTTTGCGCCAACGGGGTCGAATAAATTGGATTTTGGTTCAACTCTTCCATGGCGATTTTGCAAAAAGCCCTTTCTTACTGCAAAGCATTTTACAAATTGCGCTCTATCAATTAATCTTTCTTGACAAAATTCCCGAATATGCCGCTGTGTCGGAGGCAGTTACAAATGCAAAAATGAAAGGGGGGCAAAAGTGGGCGAGCCTGGTTACTGCAATCCTGAAGGAGTTTTTGAGAAAGAAAGAGACCCTGTCACGTTCTCCTGTCAACCCGGATGATCCGATAAAGGAGTTGGCGGTTAGAGCTTCACACCCCGAATGGCTTGTAAAGCGTTGGCATACTCGATACGGTCTCGAAAAGACAACGCTTTTTTGTGAGTATAACAATCAGCGGCCTGTTTTGTCATTGCGCATTAATCCGGAAAAAATCGCTCCAGTCGAGGTTGTCGAACTTCTTGAAAAACGCGGTTATAAAGTCGCCCAGTCTGCCTGGTTTTCTGATTTTATTCGAATTAAGTCTTCTTCTGATATTTTTAGGGAACCTCTATTTCTGGACGGTTGTATTACGATACAAGATGAAAGCACAGCCATAGCTCCTCGTCTGTTAGACCCAAAACCGAATGAAAGAATATTAGACATGTGCGCGGCTCCTGGCGGTAAAACCTGTTATATGGCGCAGATGATGAGCAGTAAAGGAAAGATATTCGCAGTTGAAAAGGAGCAGAGTAGAATTAGGAAACTTGTTTCAACAGTCAAAAGACTTGATACACATATTATTGAAACGGTTCATGCGGACGCCATGCTGTTTGCGCCAGAAGAGCCTGTTGACAAAATCCTTATTGACACGCCTTGCTCTGGTCTTGGCGTGCTGGCGAAACGCGCAGATTTACGATGGAGGAGGGTGGAGGATGATATTCTTGTCATCAGTTCAACTCAAAAGCAACTACTGAAGACAGCCGCTTCACTAGTCAAAGCTGGCGGCAGCATTGTCTATAGCGCCTGCACAATCGAGCCTGAAGAAACTGAAATAGTAATTCGTGAGTTTATTGCAGAACATCCTGACTTTCATTTGTCGTGTAGCGACAGTCCTGTACTGAAACCTTTCTTGACAGACGATGGTTTTTATCGTAGTTTACCATTTGTTCATAATATTGACGGCACATTTTCCGTTAAAATAGCCCGAACCTAAATCTAACAAACAGCCCATCAAACTATGAATAGAAAACCCCGCATCGGATCAACATTTAGTCGCAAACGTGATATTCTTTCCGGTAGATTAGTTTTACTTCTCGGAATCGCATTTGGCGTTTTTTTTACAATTTTACTCATTTTCGACAACGCAATAATGCCTTGGTACACAAAGCATGGTGAAGCGCTGGCAATTCCTGCGGTAGTCGCCCAACGGTTTGACGTGGCAAAGGAAACACTTAAACGCCATGATTTAATTGCTGTGAAGATCGGCGAAAAAAACGATTCAAACCTTCCCTTTGGATACGTCGTTGAACAAAATCCAAAGGCAGAGCGATTGGTGAAAAAGGGTAGAAGGGTTTACTTGACGATTAGTGTTGGCGAGCGTGAAATTGAAGCGCCTAAGCTCATTGGACTTTCCGAAACCAATGCACTAGAGCGGATTAAAAGTTTTGGACTTCAGGCCGGAGAGGTCTTCTATCAATTTGTGCCAAACGAACTTCCAGATGTCGTTATAGAACAGTCTGCGATGCCCAAAGAGCGAGTGAAAGCAAGCGAGAGAATCAATATTACAGTTAGTTTGGGCAGCCCGACTAAAAATGTTGTCGTTCCACGCATCTTGGGAAATACATTTGAAGTCGCCAAGAGAATAATTGAAAAAGCCGGCCTGCAAGTTGGTGAAATTAGTTATCGATTTAGCGACGACTGGTTGCCCAATACAGTGATCGAGCAATCCATTGAAGAAGGGGAAAATGTCAAACATGGAAGACGTGTGGATTTATTAATAACTGCTTCAGGAGGATTATAAAGTGGCAATAGTCGCCCCGTCAGTGCTATCAGCCGATTTCGGAGCTTTGAAAGATCAAATCCAGCAGGCTGAAGAAGCTGGCGCAGAGTGGTTGCACCTCGATATCATGGACGGAAGTTTTGTTCCCAATATTACTTTTGGTTTTGTTGTTATTGAGGCGATAAGAAAATTTTCCAGCAAAAAGTTAGACGCTCACCTAATGATTCAAAACCCGGAGCAACATATTGAAGCGGTTATTAAAAGCGGGGCTGACTCGGTAACCGTCCATTCAGAAGCTACCAGTCATTTACATCGAACTATTGGGAGAATCAAGGAGCTTGGCGCTGAAGCAGGCGTTGCAGTTAATCCAGCGACACCTTTGGATGCCTTCTCTTTTATTTTCGGCGACATTGATTTGGCGGTCATAATGACTGTTAACCCTGGATTTGGCGGCCAAAAGTTTATTCTTTCAACAAAAACTAAAATATCCGGCCTTCATGAAATGATAAAAAGTAGTGGGAGCAAGGCAGTAATACAAGTTGATGGCGGCGCAACCAAGTCGAATATACGTGAACTCGTTCAGGCTGGCGCCAAAGTTATTGTGGCAGGTTCAGCCATTTTTAGTCAGGGCAACATTGGCGCATCATTTCAAGAGCTTCGTTTACTTGCTGGAAACGCTTAATCACTTGACAATTTATATCGTATTTCAGTATTATTTCAAAGCGTGAGTGTTTTGCAATCATTACTTGTCATGGCCAATTTCAAATATTGTTCAATCAATGAAATGTCGAATGTAAAACAACATGCTTCAGGTTATATTAAATGATTCGTGGTCTCGTAAAGTCGTATGATGATTTTAAAGGGTATGGAACGATTGAAAGTGACAGTGGTGAGAAGATTTTTGTTCATTGCTCAACCATTGAAACAAAAGGGTTTAAATCACTCACTGTCGGGGAAGTCGTTCGACTTGAGTATGTGGCTGGAGAAAAAGGACCGCATGCCGTGAGAGTTCTAAAATCACAGAAAAAGAAAATCATTGCAAAAGGTTCAAGGTAGAAATTATCACCAGTTCGAATTATTCCAGTTTTACTCATAAGGTTCATTTTTGTTAGGAATACTCAGTTGAAATTCACACAAAAAGATATAGACAAAATCTCAAAAGCGTTGACTGTTAAAGGCAAATTGATGGGCAACAATGTCAGGTTTTCAATTGAAAATCAGGAAGACGGGCGCAAGCTATCTTTAGAAATTTATTCCGACATTCAAATTGGAAAAAAAAGGGGCGCCCTGATATCTGTTTATACTCAGAATACACATTTGCAGCTACACTTTTGCACCGGATATGTGGTAAGTGATATGCTTGGGGAAGTTACATTTGTCGGTGATTATGAAGGACGACTCTCAGGACTGACTATTGAAAAAGAAGCGGGCTGTTCCCTATACGCAAATGTAGATTCAAGTTTACTTTCCGGAGATTTTACCAAGCTTGGTCCGGAGGTTATGCTTTCCGGCATTGCTCTTTCCCTAACGGAAGGTATTTTACCCAAAATCGACAAGTGAATTCTCTTCTATTTGAATTTCTGGCATTTCTACGCATCGAAAAAAATCTTTCGGACAATACGATTTCCGCCTATGAAAACGACCTTAAGAGATACATTCAATACCTTTTCGACCAAAAGCTTGAGAAGCCGGATGAAGTGACTCATGCTGTAATTTTACACTTCCTTGGAGCTCTCCGCGAGCTGGGCTTGTCTCCGCGTTCCTCCGCACGGAACCTTACTGCTATCCGGATGTTTCATCAATTTCTTATGGACGAGGGTTATGCAAGCACTAACCCGGCCAATCAACTTCGGTTTCCTCAATTAAGCAAGACCTTGCCCGATTTTTTAACGCATCTGGAAGTTGAAAAAATTTTATGTCAACCAGACCTTAGTAATGACATTGAGGTTCGGGATAAGGCAATGCTGGAATTCTTGTATGCGACTGGCGTGAGGGTCTCAGAGCTTCTTTCCATATCATTGAGCGACCTCTTTTTTCAAGAAGGGTTCATAAGAGTGTTCGGTAAGGGCAGGAGGGAGCGGCTTGTTCCAATCGGCGAATCGGCAATTCATTTCACCCAGATATATATGGATAACTTAAGGGGGGAATTTGCCCGTTTGTGCAGAATAGATTGCAATCATTTATTTGTTAATTGGCGAGGAAAACCATTAAGCCGAATGGGTTTCTGGAAAATATTAAAAAAGCATTGCGCCAGAGCCAATATAACCAAAAATGTCACACCGCATACATTTAGGCATACCTTTGCAACCCATCTTTTGGAAGGTGGAGCGGATCTTCGCGCAGTTCAGGAGATGCTTGGACATGTCGACATTTCGACAACTCAGATTTACACGCACCTCGACAATGATTTTATTCGGGAAGTATATCGAACGTTTCATCCAAGGGAAAAATATCAGCATGCTCAACGCGATTAATCGTCGGCAAGCCCGATGTCTCCTCGAGCATGATGCGCTTAAAAAAGCTGTTACCTCTTCCGGGATTAATGTGAATTTGTTGACCTTTCGGAAAGTTAGCTCAACCAATGATCTGGCGAAGAGACTCTCGAACTCGACGCTTGAAAAACCAACCCTGGTCATTAGTGAGGAGCAAACAGGTGGAAGGGGAAGGTACAATAGAAAGTGGATCTCACCACCTTTTGTCGGTCTCTGGTTTTCGCTTGTTTACCAAATCAATTCAAATCGCAATATTGGTTTGCTTCCTATAGCCGTGGGTGTTGTGATAGCTGCAAGTATTGAAGAAAATCTTCAACTTTTCCCTTCCTTGAAGTGGCCAAACGATGTTTTAGTAAACGGAAAAAAAGTTTCCGGCATTTTATGTGAATCTGTTTGCGCCGAAAATCTGAATAAGACGCTTATTATTGGCGTCGGCGTTAATCTGAATCAGGAGGATTTCACCGGTTATCCCGAAAATGCCACCTCGCTTTATTTGCAGAGCGGCAAATTCACAGACAGAACTATTTTCCTAGTCTCAACAATAAACCGCCTATTGTGCACACTGAATAGATTACATCAACCCGAATTTCTGGATAGCATTCGCGCTGACTGGTTATCACGCGCTTTTCGGCTTAATGAGGAAATTGAGTTGCAGCTGAGCAATAAATCAATAGTCAGGGGGCGCTTTAAAGGCCTTACTGAGCGCGGTGAAATCATTTTGGAAGACAGGAGCAACAGAGTTCACTTTTTTGATAACGGGGAAGTGAAAAATACACACTTTTAATAGAAAGCGCTTATCGAAAAGTCAGACAAGTAACATTTTGAAAATTAACATTTTACTGATCGTGTCCAAATAGCAATGTGGTTGTTTTTCAACCACCTTACATAGACAACAGTACGACATCCAATCAGTTGTAACTCCTCAACAAATATCCACTGACTGCCACTTTGTAGCTAAATATTACTTTCCTTTTAAAGGGCATACCCCTTGCAGTCGCCACAAGCCGCAGCGCAATTATCAACAGATAAAAAGAACTGACTTCAAAATGGACTCCGGAAGTGAAACAAACCACCTTTTTTCAAATGGGAATTTTTAACAGATGATGGAACAAACTTCCTCTCCGTTTAACTTGAAAAACTGGTCAGATGTTCATGAGAAATCGGGAATGTTAAGATTAAGTTAACACTTAAGACATTGTTATAGTATGCCTTATGTTCTTTGTAGACCCAAGCATCAACGATATAGACATCAAACTGGCATGGATATTGAATAGACTCCGGCGTACTCAAAACATTGTAATTTATTAAGGCCGGCTTAACCATCAAATAATGGACTAGGAGTAAAAGTATGAAAGCAACTTGTGATGGCAACCTTTGGCAAGATTACACAGTAACGAAAAGTCTTAAAACACGGGAACAGCTACTTGTTAAGTATCTTCCTCTTGTTAAGTACGTGGCGGGAAAAATGATGTTTTCCCTACCGACTTGTGTAGATTATAATGACCTTCTAAGCGCTGGTGTTATGGGTTTGATTGGCGCATTGGAACGTTTCAATCCTGAACAAGGCGTAAAATTTGAAACCTTTGTTCTGCCACGCATCAAGGGAGCTATTTTAGATGAGTTGCGCGTTTTGGATTGGGCTCCCAGATCATTGCGATCTAAAGCTCGTCTCGTTGACAGAACGAGTGAGAAATTAGAGAAGAAATTGGGGAGATCGGCAACAGGTCAGGAAATAGCGGATATGCTCGATATGGATATAGAGGAATATGGCGGCGTGCTCACGGAGCTTTCAAAAGCCTCTCTACTCTCATTGGATGGCAGTCGGGTTGAGGATAATGACCAACTAACTTCAATGTATGATCTACTGGAAGATACTCAATCAGAGAACCCGCTCCGCTCCATAGAAAACGTTGAAGTTAAAGGCTTGCTAATCGAAGCTATTGAGCAATTAAATGAGCAGGAAAAAATCGTGATGGCTCTTTACTATTATGAAGAGTTAACCCTAAAAGAAATTGGACAGGTTTTGAATATTACAGAATCGCGTGTATCTCAGATTCATAGTAAAGCTACAGACAACCTTAAAACTGCTGTTCAACAAGAAGTGTTAAATTAAGCGAAAAGAGTAAAACATGATTCCAGAAGTAGATGTATTTGATACACATGAATGGAAAAATTACTTTGGCCTGTTTTTTAGTGAATTGTCAAAAGCGGTTGATTTTGAGGCGGGAACCCTGTTCGTTTATCAATTGGGTGAAAACCGTCTGAGTGAGGTGGCAAAAACGGGAGAGGGCATTGATTTTATTACACCCATTGCCTTTCCAATGGGCAATGGATTATCAGCCTGGGTTGCGCAAAAAGGTAAAGATATTTATCTCCCCGACATTCATCGTGGAAGTCGACATGGCTTAAATCCGATAAGATCGTACCTATCTATGCCGTTAGAAATAAATAGTCGCATCATTGGCGTTTTAAATTTAGGGCACATCATTCCGAATGCTTTTGATGAACCCAAGATTGCCACCATTAAACAAAGGACGAGCGATATTGCCCGAAAGCTTTACAATTACACCTATTTGGGCATGACATCATCCGTTTGAAAGGGCAGAGTTAATGAAAGTAAAATTACTGTTAAGCTTTATTGTAGCCCCACTATTTCTAATTTCAGGGAACACAATGAGCCGAAATTCGGATATGGATGAAGACATTTCAATCTCTCTTAATCCCAAATCTATTGTTCTCGGCCCCTCGATTACTTTGGCCGATGTTAGCACGATAAATATTGTAAATTTAGCCGATAAAAAAAGCATGGGTAATATTGAGATCGGTTCTGCGCCACCGCCAGGAGAGTCAAGCGAAATCATGTTGTCGTACATCAAAAGAAAACTCAAAAAAGCTGGTTTTCAGAAATATTTGACTTTGATATCCGGGCCTAAAACCATACGTGTAATTACAGCGCACAAAGAGATTGATCGGGTTTTTCATCGTAAGAAGCTTGTATTTTCGCATGATGAACAATCATTAGGAGCGCTTTTGAATAAGAACCCCATTGCCATTTTGTAATAGTCGATTTACCGGGGCTTCGGGAAAGTAGAATTTAGCTTGTATGTTGAGCGAATAATTATTATTATTATTCCTGTCAATTTACTTTTATGAATAAAAATATGATAACTGTGAAAAAAATCAAATCAAGGAATACCGCATGCTAGTCCTGACAAGGAAGTTGGGTGAGACCATTGTAATAGGTGATAACATAACCATAAAAGTCGTTGATATTCATGGTAAACAAATCCGCTTAGGAATAGAGGCTCCCACAGAGATTAGCATTTTCCGAGGGGAAATATATGACAGGATTCAAGAGGAAAATCAAAGAGCTCTTTTGAACCGTTCCGGCAATAGTGACACCGAGTCCGAGTCGAAGCCGTAGCCGTAGCTTCCTTACCATTCTTGTCCCTCCAAAAACGGACTTTTTTATACAGATAAATCTTAAATTTGCACAAGCCAAAAACCTTGCATTTTTATATCCTCATTTTTAACTTAATGTGCATATACCTTATAAATTAGTTCTCAGTTAAAAAGGGTCAAAGTTTTTTTACATGTCTACTACTGTTGATGAGCCAAGGACATTATCGCTTTCCTTAAAGCTCTCCGATTTGTCAGGTCTGAATGGGGAAATTGGAAATCTGTTAAACTCAGATTCACGAGAAAGTAATATACATGCATACTTTTGCGCAAAATATGCCGCTGTCAAAGGCAAGCTTAATGTTGATGTGACTTCTTCGCATGTTCGGTTGACATGGTTTCACCCTCGCCATATTGAAGAGGCTGACGCTATTCACAAACAAGCTCTCTCTTATGCGCGGATTAAGAATTATAAAGACGCCATTTCCTCCTGGGTGCGGGCAATTTCGATTAATCCTGATTCGCCCGACTACTACTTTAATTTAGGGATAGCCTTTTTTGAGGGCAAGAATTACAAGGAAGCAATAGAAAACCTTACAATTGCTCTGAAGTTGTGTCCTATCTACTATAAGGCCGTGCTAATACTTGGCACCGTCTATCTGAAAATACGAAAGTTTGATCAAGCTGAAGGATATTTGACTGAGAGCCTCATTTTTTATCCAAAACACCCGCTTGCATACCTTAATTTGGGTGCAGTATACAGCATTCAAAAGGCATATGCACTAGGCGCGCAAATGTTTGAACGCGCAATTCAGTTGTCGCCAGGGGAAGTCAGAGCCTTTTTTGGGTTGGCTAAAATTTATTCTTTGACCGGAGATTATTCGAAGGCAAGCGACTGCTATAAACAGGTAATCAAGCTTAATGCAAGCGAACAGTTAACAAATTTGGCTCAACGCGCTTTACTCAATGTTTCTGTTTCCAGCCCAGAGACCTCTGAGGGTTCGTTTAACTTTGATAATGGCAATATGGATCAATGCTATCAACAGGGCTATGCTGCTTTTCTCGCTTGTGATTACACCAAGGCTGCAAAACTTTATCAGCTTTATTTAAAGCAGAAACAAGATGATGACTTTGTGCTTTATTCTCTCGGAGAGGCTTGCTTGCGGGCTGGAAATTTAGCCGGAGCCGTGGACGCATTTACCAAAGCTATTTCCGTTAATAGCGGCAAGGCATTGTATTATAAAGAGTTAGCTATCGCGAACAACTATTTGGGAAACAAAGAGCAGACTGTTAAAAATATTGAAAAGGCAGAAGAACTAGGTCACGAAGACAGCATTTCAAATACAATCTGGGGCAAAGTGCTGCTTGAAGAAAAAAACTTTGTCGCCGCGCTTCAAAAGCTTGAAAAGGCTGTTTCCTTAAATTCAAACAATTTACTTGCCAAATACAATCTTTCGATTGCTTTGATCAAAACAGATCGCCGAAGCGAAGCAATTGGAATACTCTCAGAAATCACTAATTCTCCGATCAGAAGCCCAATTAAAGCCGAGGCTGAAAGATTAATAGAGAACCTTTCCTAAAGTCAGTTTTTACGCATTAACTTCAACGGGCGGCAATATTTACTGCGCAGTCAATATATGATAATATATATTATGTAAACTTGACTATTGGTCGGGGCACCCGGATTCGAACCGGGGCCCTCCACGTCCCGAACGTGGCGCGCTGACCGTACTGTGCTACGCCCCGAAATTGTAGATAATAGCCTTGCAGCTACGAAAGATACTTGATTAAGATAAATCCTGCAACCAAAAGTAATACAAAAATTATAGCCAATAGATTAAAATATTTATCGATAAACCCTTTTATTGCAGGGCCAAATTTCCAAATCATGACCGCAAGAGCAAAAAAACGAAAACTTCGTCCAATAGCTGAAGCCAATAAAAACTCGATGAAATTAAATTTAAAAACACCCGATGCAATCGTAAAAATTTTGTATGGAATTGGTGTTATTGCAGCAATTAACACTCCCCAAAAGCCATACACGTCATATTGGCGACGGATGTTTTCCATAACCTCTTGACCATGGTAAAAGTCAACGATTGGTTGTCCAATTGCCGCATACCCCCAATAACCGATTCCATACCCGACAAGTCCGCCTGTGAGTGAACCAATGGTGCAAATCAGCGCAAAGTTGAAAGATCTTGCAGGGATTGATATACATAGTGCAATCAATAAAACGTCAGGTGGAATGGGAAAAAATGAAGATTCAGCAAAAGAAAGTATAAATAGAGCCGTTGCCCCAAATGGAGACTCCGCCCATGAAAGCACCCAGTCATATACCCTTCTCACAATATTTGCCTGACTCATTTTTTCCCTTTCAAATATTTTTTAGATAAGTTTTAAGAAACAGTATTATATCAGTAAGCTGCATTGAACTGAAAGCGTCTTTCGTATAAATTGTTTGAATTTTTGTAGATTCAATTTTCATTCCCGCTTGAAATGCTTTTAATAAAACTTCTGTTTCAAAATCAAATTTCACACAATCAAATTCCAGCCTTCTGAATATATTTTTTTTGTATACCCTAAAGCCACATTGCGAATCGGGTATGTGTTTGCCAACACGAAACGATACCAGAAGAGATGTTATTTTATTGCTTAACCAACGATGCAAAGGCATTGATCGCGTTTCGGACATTCGGTTTCCGATGACAATATCTGCCTGAGATTGAACCATAACATTCAGTAAGCTACCTACATCTGTTGGGTTGTGCTGACCGTCAGAATCCATTGAAATAAAAAAGTCGATATTTTTCATTTTTAACCCGTAATGAAATCCTTTTAGCAACGCCGCCCCTTTTCCCATATTTACCGTATTTTTCAAATGAATAATATTGGGATATATAGACAATTGGGGTTGAAGATTGTCGGTTGAACCATCGTCTACGACACATATTGATATTTCCGAATCTCTAATTAAATCAGTAAGAACCTTTTGAATCTTATCTGCCACATTAAATGCAGGTAAAACAACAAGACAATTTTTCATTTACTAATATACGAATTAATTGAACTCACGAAAAGAAAGAACCACAAAATACAGGTTGTCAAATTGAGAAAAATCTCAAAGAGAAAGATACTATTCTCATATTGAACGCTCCTCACTCCTTTTGAAGTTTCCGGTCAACAAGTCTTTTGTATAATAAAAACAGTTATTTACGGATATTATTTTTTCTCTTTAGAGTTGGCACAATAACTGTATAAGTCAATGCAATTGAATTTAAACAAGAATAGCATCGACAAACAACTATGGGGTTGATAAATGAGATTCGCATTTGTAAAAAAACTTTATCATACAGGCATTGTCAAGCGTCAACTTTTTCACCGGATGATTTGTACACGACAATATTTAGTTCTGTTTTCTTCTGGAAATAATTGAAATAACTATTCTCAAAAGGAGTCGAATGATGAATATTTTTGATATTTTATATATAGTTAGCTACGTGTCTATTGTGGCCGTTTTTTTTAACAATAGCGGGAATAGCGTTTTGAGAAAAAGAGCCGACAGATGCCCGAATGTTCTTGGCGACTTAGCGCAAATTCCGCTTGACTCATCAAACAAAGCCAGAAAAAACCACTACGGCCATTTTAAGAGAACTCTCACGCTGCTCACAATGGGACTGGCGCTGCTCATTTCCAGTAGTTGCAGAAAGGATAATCCCATCTCGCTAACTGGAGAAACAGATACCGACACAGAGGAAAACGACACTGATATTTCATCTGATTTTGATTGGTCAACTACAAAGGAAATCGATATCAGAATAAGCGCGCAGGACAATTCCGGCTCTCCTATCCCCGGCGTTCGCTTCGATATTTATAACGACGATATAACCAATGATGGAAAGCTAATATTTAGCGGCGCTACTAATACTCTTGGTGTTTTTCAGATGAAAGGAAATGTTCCGACTTATTTAAATGACTTGTTTTTAAAAACAAACTACATTGGTTTGCCCAATGAGATGTTGACACATTTTCCTTATAATGTTGTTGAATTCAACTTGGGTGGGTTGCCCAATCGCCAATATATGCAAAACGCCGCTCTTATAAGTCCCAGTGGTTTAAATTCTCCTTATAAGTACTTGGGGTCATGGACTAATTTGGGGGTGCCTGCTTATCTGGCGCCTGGCGACCCAATAGATGTCGGCTTGTTGAATGATATAAATAAAACGTTGCCCGAACTGAAACCTGTGCCAGTTTCTCACCCGGAATACCTGGCTGATGGCAATCAAACCAATACAGCGCTGCGCGAAGAGGCCGATGTCTGGGTGACTTTTGTTCACGAGGGAGCTGGCTGGCGCAATGCGTTGGCTTTTTACACATATCCTGCTGACTCTCCACCGTCATCCAAAGAAGAATTGGATAGCTTGACAATTATTTTTCCGAATTTATCTTATCAGGCAGACGGTAAGGGTTTAGTATCCGGTGATAAAGTTTTAATTGGAAGGTTTCCAAAGGATACGGTCATCGGTTGGGCTCTTATTGCGCAGGGATGGAATGGATCAAGTGTTGGAAACGGGGCTTACACAATTTATTCAGATCGAACATTTAATCCGGAAAATAGTAGCGAACTACAGCAACACAATGTGCTTATCAATGATCCGGCGCGAAATTTACTGCTACTTGGTTTCGAAGACATCCGTCGGGACAATCCCTCCTGCGATCAAGATTTCAACGATGCAGTTTTTCATGTTTCATCGAATCCGGTCAACGCAATCGAAGTAGACAACTTACCGATTGTTGATTACAGCGCTTCTAATGATAGCGACGGCGACAATATCGCTGACAACCTTGATGACTACCCGGATGATCCAGCCTTGGCTTTTGATAGTCATTATCCGAGTAAAAATAGTTTTGGAACCTTTGTATTCGAAGATCTATGGCCTGGCACCGGCGACTATGACTTTAATGATCTTGTCATCGATTACCATTTCAACCAAGTCACCAACGCAGATAATAAGGTGGTTAAAATTAATTGTTTATTCAGTATCAGAGCAATTGGCGCGGCTTACCAAAACGGTTTCGGGTTTCAAATGTCTGCCAATCCGGATATCATAGCGGATGTCACCGGACTCTCACTAAGCGGCGGCATAGTCAACCTGGCAGGGAATAACCTTGAAGCCGAACAGAGTAAGGCCGTCGTCATCGTGTCTGACAATGTATCAGAACTCTTGCAGCGACCGGGCGGGTACTTTACTAATACACAAATTGAGGCGCCGTATGTTCAGCCTGACACAATTTCACTGGTTATCTCATTTCGGTCGCCAACCCAAATTAATGAAATTGGACTTCCCCCCTACAATCCATTTATTTTCATAAATCAGCAAAGAGAAAAGGAAGTTCATTTGCCAGATTTTCAACCGACGGATTTGGCTAATACAGATTTTTTTGGTTCAGGCCAGGACAGAAGCGATGTCTCCACCGGACGGTATTACCTTACTGAAGAGAACATGCCGTGGGCGCTTGATATCCCGACAAGTTGGAAATATCCACAGGAGAAAATTGCCATCAAACGAGCCTATTTATTATTTCAAGGATGGGCTGAAAGCGGCGGTCTGATTAATTCAGATTGGTATAAGAGCCTGAGTGGATACATGGATGATACGATTGTTTACTAGCGAGAAATAACCCGAAACGCCTTGGTTGTTCGAAAATGCAAAATCGCAAAGACAACCAAGGCGTTTTTTATAAGCACCAATAAGACCGCCTCCCTCCTGCTCTAAATCATCTCCAACATTACAAATCATTAAATCTGTCTGTCCTCATGCAATTCAAACTGCTTTTATATTTGCAATTTTGAAAAACCGACTCAAAGACCTGATTCACAAAAGAACAGATCGCCTGGCACTTTTTTCAATCGTTCTCAAAATGAGAAAAGTCTCAAAACTAAACTATTATTCTCATTTTGCATATTTTAAATTCTTTAGAGTTTTCACTACTCCTTCTGAAGGAGGCCATTAGAAACAAATATTTATGGTGCATTTATTGGTCGTTTTGGCGCTGGCATGATAAATGTATAAACCGGTGCAATTGCAATTGTCAAATTACTGCGACATTAATTAACGGGAATGAATATGGTGAATATTACGACAGTCGGGCAATTAATTAGTCGGGAACTAAACATTGTTAATAATAACACTGATTCACGAACAAGTGTGAAATTTGGCCGCAAAGTCAAGGCATACACGACACTAAGCAGAAGGCTAATAACGGGTGGCCTTCGTCTGCTAGGGGCAAAATTTTATTTACGGAATTGTACAAAAGTTGGACATTTGGTTACACTCCGCGGCAAACCGCGAATAGACGCTCAAGGGGAAATCACACTTGGCAATCGGGTGAAAATCTGGTCACATATAGCGCAAACACAAATTTCTGCCGGAAAAAATGCAATCTTATGGATTGGGGCAGACACTTTCATTAACGTCGGCGCTGTAATTTCAGCGAGACATCAAATTTCAATCGGTGAAAATTGTCAAATTGCGAATCAGGTCATCATAATGGATAGTGATTTTCACGGCGTCGGACAGCGGTGTGAGTTCGAATCGCCCACTCCGATTATCATTGAAGATAATGTTTGGCTGGCCACACGCGCAATTGTGCTTAAAGGTGTTCGAATTGGCAAAGGCGCAGTGGTTGCGGCTGGCGCAGTGGTTACAAAAGATGTTCCTGAAAATACATTGGTTGCTGGTGTTCCTGCAAAAGTAATCAGAAAACTTAGTCCACAAGAAGGGGTATAGATGAATTATCTTGAAATTTTACTTTGGTTTAGCTTGGGTTGTATTTTTTATACATACCTTGGTTACGGCTTCATCCTCATTCTCCTGGTGAATGCAAAAAAAATGTTTTCCTCCTTTCGACAAAAAAAAGTCCCTGGGCGGCGTAACGCCTCAGAGGAAATATTTGAGCCGGCTGTCACATTGATGGTGGCGGCTTATAATGAAATTGATTGCATTCACGACAAGGTCGAGAACTCACTGCAATTAAACTATCCCGCTGAAAAGCTGGAAGTGATTTTTGTAACCGACGGCTCAACTGATGGCACCAACGCGGCGTTGCAGAAGGATAACCGGACAACCGTCTTACACCAGGATGTTCGGGCTGGAAAGATTGCGGCGATAAACCGCGCTATGAAATATGTTAAAACACCCATAGTTGTTTTTTCAGACGCCAATACAATGCTAAATAAATCTGCCATCCGGGAATTGGTCAAACATTATAAAGACGCAAACGTTGGAGCGGTTTCCGGGGAAAAAAGGGTGCAAAGCAACGAACATGACAATGCAGCCGCTTCAGGAGAGGGACTGTATTGGAAATATGAATCATTCTTAAAAAAAATGGACGCTGAACTTTACTCCGTAGTCGGCGCGGCCGGAGAGCTTTTTTCAATTCGCACCGAGCTTTTTGAAGAAGTCGAACCTGATGTAATTTTAGATGATTTTATGATTTCCTTGCAGATTGCTCAAAAAAATTATCGTGTAGGTTATGAGCCAAAAGCCTTTGCACTGGAAACCGCATCTGAATCGGTAAAAGATGAACTAACGCGACGGACGCGCATCGCAGCTGGCGGTTTTCAAGCGATGAGCCGACTAAAAGGACTGCTTAACCTTTTTAAATATAGAACGTTATCTTTTCAGTATATTTCACATCGTGTTTTTCGGTGGGCAATTGCTCCGGTTGCCCTGTTCATCGCATTGCCGCTAAACATTATGTTGCTCGCGCAAGGAAGCATTTATACGTGGCTTCTGTTTTTACAAATTTCATTTTATGTCATGGCTTTGACAGGCTGGCATTTTGAAAATAATAAGACGCGAATAAAGATTTTATTTATTCCGTACTACTTTTTTGTGACAAATCTGGCTTTAATCAATGGCTTTTTCAAATTCACAAGTGGCAGGCAAACTGTATTATGGGAAAGGGCAAATCGGCGTATGGAAAATTCAAACAAAGCGTTAAAAGAGGTTAGTTTTTCAGAAAAAGAATCGTGGAGTCCCAAAACGCCCACGATAAAAAATGCGCTCACAACACTAACGATTGCGTTATTCTTACTTTTTGCCAATAGCTGTAGTAAGAATAACCCTGTGTCAGAAACAGGAGAAACTTCAGCTGATGAACAAAAAGTGCAGGTTGGGTCTAACTTTAATTGGGCAACCACCAGGGAGATCGACATCAAAATAAGCGCGCTTGACAACACAGGGGCGCCGCTCTCCGGCGTTCGCTTTGATATTTATGACAAGGATGTTGCCGAGGATGGAAAACTACTGTTCAGCGGCGCCACAAATGCGCAGGGTGATTTTGTCTCGAAGGCTCGAGTTCCCGCTTATTTGGAGAATCTTCATTTGAAAACGAACTTTGTTGGCCTGCCGTCAGGGATGTCAACGCCAATTAGCGGCAATTTTGTCGAATTTAACTTGGGTGGCTCTGTAAGTCGTCAGAATGAACAGTCTGGACAAGCGCTCAGCAAAACGGTTCTCACTTCTCCCTACAAGTATTTAGGATCATGGGACAACCATGGCGTACCCGACTACTTGGCGCCAAGCGATATAATCGACGCTGACTTCTTAGGGGATGTAAACAAAACATTGCCGGAACAAAATCCGTTATCCAATTCTCATCCGGGTTATTTGGCTGGTGGAAATCAAACGAATACTGTTCTTTTAGACGAGGCGGATGTTTGGGTGACTTTTGTGCATGAAGGCGCAGGTTGGAAAAATTCGTTGGCCTTTTACACTTACCATATTGACTCGCCGCCATCCTCTACGCAAGACTTAGACAGCCTTACGATTATTTTTCCAAATTTGTCTTACCTGGGAAATGGTGCGGGTCTGCAATCCGGCGACAAAGTTTTAATTGGCAGATTTCCTAAGGACACGGTTGTTGGCTGGGCGCTTATCACAAAAGGTTGGAAAGGCAATAGCGTTGGCGATGGGGCATATATCGTCTATTCGGATCGAACCCTTAATCCGGAAAGCGATAGCAATTTGCAGCAGCACAATGTGCTTATTAATGATCCGGGGCGGAATCGGGTTCTGCTCGGTTTCGAAGATATTCGACGCGACCATCTTTCCTGCGACCAGGACTTTAATGACGCCATATTTTATGTAACAGCAAACCCGTTCAGCGCACTCGAAACCGGCAATTTGCCGCTGGTAGATTACGAGACGTCCAATGATAGCGACGGCGATGGCATCGCTGACAACCTAGATGATTATGCGGATGATCCAGCGTTGGCTTTTGATAATTATTATCCCGGTCAAAACAATTTTGGAACTTTGGTGTTCGAGGATCTTTGGCCTGGCATCGGCGATTATGATTTTAACGATCTTGTTGTCGACTACAATTTCAATCAAGTCACCAACGCAAATAACGATGTTGTGAAAATTAACTGCTTGTTTAGTGTCAGGGCGATTGGCGCCGCTTACCAAAACGGTTTCGGGTTTCAGATGCCCACCGCTCCTGACAACATTTCCCAGGTCACCGGAATCTCGCTCAGTACCGGATTAATCAATCTGGCGGCAAATAATTTGGAAGCCGGTCAGAATAAGGCGGTTGTCATCGTGTCGGATAACGTTTCCGAACTCATACTGCGACCGGGCGGCTATTTTGTCAATACTGAAGTTGCGGCTCCTTATGTTCAACCTGACACAATTGCGTTAGTCATCGAGTTTAACGCTCCAATAGCTGTTAATGAAATTGGATTGCCGCCTTACAATCCATTTATTTATGTGAATCAGGAAAGAGGAAAGGAAGTGCATCTGCCAAATCATTTGCCAACCGATTTGGCCGAGACCAGTCTTTTCGGCACATCACATGACAGAACCAATCCCGCTGCCGGGGATTATTACATAACTGAACAAAGCTTGCCGTGGGCGCTTGACATCCCGATAAATTGGCAATACCCACAAGAAAAAATTGCAATCAGTCAAGCCTACTTATTGTTTAGAGGTTGGGCTGAAAGCGACGGTTTGATTAATTTGGATTGGTACAAATCATTGAATGGATACAGGGAAGAATCTTCAATTTACACAAAATAGCGTAAAACTTCACATGAACGCCTTGACTGTTGAAATGCTTCACAGAACATACAGTCAAGGCGTTCTTTCATTCAGTTACACTTTCAATAAATAGGTTCACTATGGAGCGGAACTATGAACTGCAAAGGAACAGCATATATTCTACCGATAATGATTTTATTTTTACTTACCCGACCAGCGTTACCTGTTGAAAATTCGCCTGAAAAGGCAAAGGTCAAGAAGGCGAAAACAAACTATAACATGACCTACTATCATGACAGCAGAGGCTTCAAAACGTTAGAGTTTCTTACCTTCACCAATGATATTCCGGGCGGCTTTAACCTGTTTGGTTTTACCAATTTCCATGGGACTCAAAAAAGCTCCGCCTTTGATTTTGATTTGACCACGCATTTTATCGAGTATCGACTGCGCCGTCCTGTTCCCAAAGAACACTTTTTTGGTATTTCCGGAATCTCAGGGGAGATTGAATACAACGATTTTACTGGAGCTGACAACAACGTGTTGCGCATCGGTGTCACCTATAAAATGACATTGCCCTTTTTAAAGGGCAGCTTCCTGCAACTGCGTGCATTGCCTTATGAAACAGACGGTTCAGGTTCCTTTGCCGGACTTGTCTTTGGACTGCGTTTTGGAGAAAAGGCGTTCCTGTCTGGTTTCTACGATCTGCATATTAACAAAGACACGCCCAACAGAATTGTTTCTGAAGCAGAAGTTGGCTATCAAATTTTTCATCAATTCAGGCTTGTTATGGAGGCGAGATATAATGGCTTTGAAGATGCCAACCCCCTATTAGATGGAACCGGAGTGGCTTTTGGAGTTAAGTTCTTGCCATAAGGCAATTAAAAAAGCTTCAGAATTGAAATAGTCCTGAAGGGAAAACTGATGGTGCAATTTAAAGGGTAAAAGGCTCTAAATTGACCATCAGTCCGTGACTCCCCACGAGGTTTTGACAAAAGGTTCGGTTTCTACTACTCTGAGTCAATCTTGGTTGCTTTTTTTACCTTTGTCAGGGCAGAAATGCCAGGCAGATCCATGCCCGCCATGAATTCCAGGGAGGCGCCGCCGCCGGTGGAAACATGGGAAATAGCGCTTTTCAGTCCTGCTTTTTCAAGCGCCGCGACAGAATCTCCCCCGCCCACTACGGAAAATGCGCCATTTTTTGTTGCAGTGGCAACCGCCTGAGCAACCGCCATGGTGCCTCTTGCAAAGTTATCATTTTCAAAAATCCCCATTGGTCCATTCCACAAAATCGACTTTGCATTCAAAATTTTTTCCGTGAAATGAGTAATTGATTGCGGCCCGATGTCAACACCCTGCCAGCCGTTCTCCACCGCGACGCCCTCACTGACTTTGAATTCGCCATGACTTTTTTCTCTGGCTATCGTGTGGTCGCTCGGCAACATAAAGTCTATTTTTTTATGAGGATGTGGATTTTTTGCCACAACCATGACATTATTGGCAAGCGACAAATGCGCTTCCTCCAATAGCGAACCGCCGATTTCGTAACCTTTTGCTTTGAGAAAAGTATAGGACATACCGCCGCCAATTATTATTGCGCTGGCTTTCGTAAGCAGGTTTTGGATAACTTTTATTTTATCAGAAACCTTGGCTCCACCTAAAATCACCACATAAGGTTTCTCAGGGTTTTCAAGCACTTTGGTTAAACTCTCAATTTCGGTCTGCAAGAGATATCCAGCGGCGTTTTCTTTCAGGTGCTTTGTCACGCCCACTGTCGATGCGTGGGCTCGATGCGCGGCGCCAAAAGCATCACTGATAAAAATATCGGCAACAGAGGCCAATTGCTTGGAAAAGGTAGCGTCATTTTCTGTTTCCGCTTTGTGGAAGCGCGTATTCTCCAGGAGCAGGACATCGCCCTCATTTAACGCATTTACCGCAGCTTCGACTTCTGAGCCGACACAATCAGAGGCCATCGTCACAGCCTTGCCTAAATAGTCAGACAACTTTTTGGCCACGGGCGCAAGGCTATATTTTTCAACAACCTTACCTTTCGGCCGACCCAGGTGAGACATCAAGATTAACTTGCCCTTTTCTGAAATTACTTTATTTATGCTTGGTAAAGCGGCTTCGATGCGAGTCGTGTCGCCAATCTTGCCATCCAAGATCGGCACATTAAAATCAACTCTCATTAAAACCCGTCTACCAGTCAACTCCACATCATCTATAACCAATTTGTCCATCAACAACTCCCTTCATATCATATTGTGAACCGATTCAGCGGCATATTACGGTTTTATTTTTTCCGTTTGGAAAATAGTTAGAATTACTGATTTTGCAACAAAGAAATTTTATTTTGTATGATTCATCATTCAATGGGCAGACCTGTTAGATTGAAGCTTTGAACTGTAGGTACAAAGCTTGACACCTTCATGGAAGGCGTGGAAATCGAGTTAAATCTAATCAGGCGCAGGTGAACGAATGATTGCGAAGCAGCGGCAATAAATATAGATACAGGAATTTGTTGATTTTGCGCCAGTCAGTCGCGCTGATTTTTTAGAGCCGTCTAAGTTTATTGATTTGTATTGAGCGCTATTTTAGATTAATTGACTTTTCTAAAATTGAAAAGTGTTTTTGATTTATTTCATCCAGCTCAAACACACACAAACAATCATCATTTTTTAACCGGGGAAGAATGCGTACCAGGCTTGAGTTGGCGCTTACTTTTCCTTCAGGCACCTGGAGTTCTACTCGTGTTGTAAATCTTTTCACGGTTCGGGCGGCAGATTGCCAGTTACTGGAGAAGGCAACTCCGCCAAGACTGACATTTACAATTTTTCCGACATAGGGTCGTTCTTTAAGACCAAAAACCTTAATTTTCCAATTTCCCTTTTTTGAGGTGTCTATCCGGGGATATTTACGTTTTTCAACAGTATTCTTATTCATAAGAGCTCCTTATGTGAGGAAACCAATCGTTAAATGTGACGATTCTCTGGAGTAATATTATGGGTTATGTAACAATAATCGGAAATTGTCAAAATGTGAGGAAAGAATCAAGGGGAAATTGGGATGATAACTGAAAGAATTTCAGATTCACAATTACAGACTGCGCTATAACTCTGATATTACTTTATAAACCAGCTTCATAAGATCTACCGGGATCAGGCTTCCCGGACTAATAATTTCCCTTACTTTCTGGCAGATAATCCAGCTTGATGTCCAGTGGCTCCAACTGCGGTAATATTGAGGGCTGTTGAGATACTCCACAATTGTTTTGGCCATGATTTCCGAGGTGCTCTCACGAACATCAGGATCATTTAAATCAAACATCATTTTAATTTCATAATTGGGCAGTAAATCTTTGATAATTTCAGCCACCAGTATTTCATGACTTATGCTCGAAGAAAATTCATTTGTCTCGGCGGCGCCGTTAGAGCCGGGCTCCAATCCCAAGTTGGTCTCAAGTCCATTTCCCACATAAGTTGATTGCATGCGCTGATATTTGTAAAAGTCAGGCCGTTTGACCATTGGGTTTTCATATAAAATAATCCAATCAGCAAGCGGCTCCATAATGTAATGTTGTTGCTGGTTTTCTGAAACATAAAATTGTGTAAGCGCAATGTAGCTTGATTTGCTGCTTCCGTGCAGTCGCAGAACATAAGCGCCAGCCGGCAGAGCTACGTATGTATGCACCTCAACATTTTTTCGAAAAACTTCAGCGAACGAGTCTTTAATTCTCTTTTCCGCCAACTCAAAAGTCAATCCGCTATTGCTATCGTGGCCGTTGCCTGGCAAACGGCTTAATTCGAGGTTCTCGGGATCAAAATCCGCAGTAACCATAAAATTGCGAAAAGTAATATTAACTTTGCCAAAACTCTTTAACCCTGAGCCTTTGTCATCTAGTATATCCTTCATGCGATAGTAACTTTTTGTGCCTGCCAGTATGGGTCTTGGTAAATCTTTGTAGACGACAGGAAGCACGTCAGTGTCTTCATAGATGTTTAACGCCTCATAATATTCATAGCATGCCTTTTCAAAATATTGCTGGTTCAAAGGCGCCTTTTCAAGAAGCATCAGAGCTTTAAATATCAAGGTTCGCGCGGCAATATCTCGTGGTTTTATACTTTTTTTGTCACCCAGCTTTAATGTTTCATAAATTTCTGTCACCTGATCAATGTAGACTGATAACAGATGTTCAAAGGCGCGCAATTCAGAGCGGCGAGATTTATCCTCATAGTAGAGTTTTTGATATTCAAGGTACATCAACAAGATGTCATTCTCATGTTGCCCCATTTTATTAATCAGAGCTTGACCAGCTTGACCAGATTGAGCGTTGACCCGTGAAAAGCTCAGTAGAATAAGGGCGCCAAGTAAAATGTATTGAATAATCCGGGTCATCTTCTTGCTCCATTGCTTGCTTTTCCGTTTGTCATTGAGAAGCACTCAAGCATCTGGAAATTCTTGCTTCTGTTGTCGAGTAAATCAGCTAATCTGGTGTAGAGTTTTCTGCCAACCCATACTTCGTGAGGCAATCGTGTGCTGAGCAAAGGCTCTTTTAATTCATTTTGAGCCAGATGCAAGGCTCTTTTGTAATCTTCACAGGCCTTTTTGTAGTTTTCACGATTAGTGCTCGTGCGTTCTAAATAAGTGAGTGATCTAAAGATAAGACAACGGGCTGCAATGTTTTGCTGCGACTCCAAAGTGGTGCCTTTCACCCGCCAAAAGGTGTCATACAGGTTTAATATTTCATCGACATAAATGGTGATTAGAGCTTCAAAAGCCAACAATTCATTGCCTCTTCTTGTGTCTTCAAATAGGAATTTTTGTAATTCGTTATAAATTCGAACCACGTCGCGTTCTAATGTTATCATTTGTTCTTCCAGACGCATATCCAGATATTGAGCGTGTAGCTCCTGAAATGGGCTGAAAGAGGCGCAGGCGATTAATGCAATCAGTGAATAGCGCAGAGTTTGTGTCACTATGAACCCTTTCGTGTGGTTGGAAATGAGCGTGCGTTGTCCGCTATACATTTTATAATCGGACGCAACCAATGGAGCACCGGTTGCAGCCCGAAACGCTCTGCGATCTGCCGGTAAACCCTGGCGAAGGGCAATAACTGGGCTGCTTTGTCAAATTCCAGACGACCGCAAAGATCATTTTGGGTCAGCCCACTTGACTCAAGAGCGGCTTTCCAGGCCTTATCAACCATGTCAACAGCGAAATCCTTGTCCCCAATTTCATATCCAATTTCGGACAAGCGCAGATACAAATCTTCATAACCATCCCAAGAAAATTTTTGCTTGCGACCGGTTCTGCCATCGGGAACAAGCAACTCTTCTCCAACACGTTTTGCCCGCGCATAAGCATTCAGACGATTGGTGGAATCTGCGAAGCTAAAATAGTAATTCACAAGTCTGAAAATTGCATTCCCATAAACTCTTTTTATTTCACTAGACAGAGACAAACTAATATCCGACCCTCTGTCGACTAACAGCGCATAGGCTTGCAGAGCCTTTTCGCGAGCGTATTGTAGCTCAGCCTGCGGTCTGCTATTGATTCCCTCCTTTTCCATAAAAAGGGCAACTTTTGTTAATTCCTTTAGCATTTCCGCCTGGCGCTGTGTGCTTTTGGCATGTTGATAAGCCAACTCAAGGTTTCTTCTTGTTTCTCGATAGTTGTAGTCGTCAGCGTAATTGTTTAAGTCTTCCTGCGCCGCAAAACCTCTGGCGCGCCACTCGTTGCCGCGCAAATTAAATTCATCTTCAACCGCGCGTTGACGGTAAACCCTAAAAAACAAGCTGTCTTGTGATGAAAGCATCCCTTTTTCTGCAAGGTCGCATGACAGGCGAACCATAAAGCTTGTGAACAGACCATTTGTGCGCGCGCTGTCGGGCGGTGTAACTGTTAGCTCAACTGCCTGGTTGACAAAAATACGAATTTTGTCAACCAACTCTTGAGAGACATTCCAGTCATTTTTTGCATAGAGACCCAAAATTCCCTGCCAGGCATGCACCAAGCCATTGAGATAAGCGCCGTTCTTCATTTCGATGGCTCGAAGAGATTCCATATAGCCAAAATTAAAAGCGATCTCCGGATCGCCAAACAGCGTATAACTTTCCTTCAGTGAAATAATCGCCGCATCCAAAGTTATCATGCTTCGATCCTTTAGATAGATTTGATATTCGGCGAAACCCTTTAAACGATAGACACTTTTCATTACATCTGTAAATCTACATTCAACATCGGGAACACTTTCGGCGCACCGGGTGAGTATTTGCCCGCAAAGATCTACAGTTTTTACGTAATCACTATTTCTATAAGTTTGTTGGATTTCGTCATATAGGTCGCTTACAGGTTGCGCATAAACGGGTTGAAACGCAACAAAAAGCAGAGCGCCCATGATAACGGAAAATCTTGTCATTTTTTGCGACTCCAATCTCAAAATGATAATCTTAGTAAACTGCTCAAGGCCTGTTTTAGCTCTTGAGCCGTTGTTCTCTTACTCTCCCCCAATACCCTAATCCAAACATTGCCGTCATTACGCCAATTTATTTCATGGGAGGTGCCGTCTCTATACTGAAAATTAAGACCAAAGCCGCCTCTTCTTTTTACTATCTTGCTATTCAGATCTCCGTATCTGCCCTTTTTTAGACGATCCAGCTCGGAAATGATTTTGTTCCAGACCTTATATCCGTCGGTTTCTATTGACACCGATGCAAAGCTTAAAATTTTGCCACTACCGTTATTGAAATTAAGTTGGTCAACTTGCCTTTTGGGTTGTTTCCGGGTCGAGCTTTTTCTGGCGGGTCTGTCAGTCAGGCCAATATTTAAATCTGTGGTCGAATTGTTTACTCGGCGTTGTTCTCTTTTGGTTTCACCAATATCAAGTCCGCCTCCATTCAATGCAGAGCCCCTCCCCTTTCCAAAGTTCAATGAATTCTTATCCTTTGCGCTGCGCAACCGAAATTGCATATCAGTGGAGGAGTTCCCCGAAAGCGGTGAATCGGACATCAAATAATTGCTGTTTGAGGCCAAAGTCAATTCGACTTCATTGCTACTCTCGCTGAGGAGATCTTCCGCTTGTTCTATAATTTCTTTTATCGATTTTTCTTCGTCGCTTTCCAATTCCTCTTCAGGCGGCGGAATCTCGATAACCGCTTCCATTTCCAATACTGGCGGCTCTTCAATAGGCGGCGGCGTCAATTGAAGGATATCTATCAAGTCAAAACTCAAATCACTACTTTGGATGATGTACTCGTTCATTTTATAGTTTGAGGCAAGTCTGAACAGAAGAATCATTAGTGTAATGCTTATAATAATTCCCTTTTCTATGTTTTTCCTATATGCTTTCTTTTTTTTACAAAACTCAGTTCCTCGTGAAGCTTTTGCTATTCTGAACTTGGGAATTCCTTGTTGATGTTTTATCACGATGCGTATAGCTTCCCTGTTAAATTTAATCCGAATTAGCTATTGACAGACCAAAACAATCGCTTATTGTGTCGTGGAAGTGAATTCCGGTAAAAACTTTGGTTTCTTATGTCCGAAGCGCATTAGCAGGCATTGTAAAACCGACTCAGGAGCGCGGTATTGAATGTTTACAAAAACGCTGCTGAGTCTGTTAAAAGAACTGGTGTCGAGGCGCAGGCCATATAATTTTTCTTCCCCAAACTTTAGAGCGGCGGCGCCAAATTTCGGTATTTTAGCGATGTATATGCCCTTGCCGATAAAAATTGCCTGAACATCAGGCATCGACGAATTTTCAGAAAAAAGTTTCAGGTAATCACCAAAGACAAGTTCAGAAATATTCGTTGGATGGAATGTGGGCTTCCTGGCTCTTGCAATAATCTCTGCAGCGCGCTTGAAACGCTCTTTTCCAGCAGCTTCAAGTATATTTTCAGCAAGCTTCATAATATTCACAAATTCTGATGGAACGTCAACCGGATTGGGCGAATTTTTAAAATCTTCCTGATAGGCATATCGTGTTATCACACGGGTCCAAACCGAACGATTTGACTCAAAAGTTGGCAAGACCTCAAGCTCTAATACTTTTATTTCATATCGGGCTTGTTCAACTTTCGAGTTTTTTACCAGATTTACGTATACTGTATATTCTCTGGCAAGATTGTCCGGACGCGGCGGACGAGAACTCAATAAACCAAGAACATTATCGCGGGCTGTTATTCTTCGATTGCGCAGCGACTGCTCTATAGCGCGAAAAACTGCACGAATTGAGTTTTGCTCTATGTCATCGTCTTCATAAGCACAACCAAATGTCTGAATATAATTATCATTTTTATAAACAGTCGCCAAAGGTCTCTGGATTGTAGATTCCATAAAACCGAGGAGAGTGTTTTTGTCATTTCTCGACCAGCACCGCTCATGGTATTTTGTTTCTCCCGGTGAGGCACAAAATGCCATGAACGGCGAAAATAGATGAACAGATAAAAAACCAACAATCAATAGCCTTTGAAGGTTAACCATTAACAGCCTCGAATAAGAATTATTTTTTTACCCTGCATGAACCAGCATTGTGTTTTGAAAAGAAAACAAAGTCTTTTTCAGTGAGATATAGTAGGTTAAACGCATGGTTCTGCGTAAAAAAAACTGTGGTTAATCAGCATTTTTTACCACTTTTTTTCATATCGTTACAATACTGCAATTCCAATCATCGTTATTTCCTGATTATTTGTCGTTATGACACGCTTTTTTGTATAACCTTCATATTCCCTTTACGCAATCAGGCGCACTCTACTTTACTACTAATTCAAGGAGAGCTTGAATTAAACAGCTATCTTAAAACACAAATGGTTCCAAAAGCAAATCAACATATTTATTCTTTGCCAAAACCTTGAATCCAGACTCAATTGTATTTTGGCTCTGGATTTTTCGCCT
>Ga0316187_10000448_pt1 | contig 31936 bp, 35 predicted proteins | sample CroRivburrow1_MG_FD_204927 | JGI IMG/M metagenome (GOLD analysis project Ga0316187, IMG submission 204927) | Coastal sediment microbial communities from Maine, United States - Cross River worm burrow 1 | ecosystem: Environmental > Aquatic > Marine > Coastal > Sediment | place: USA: Maine... | reverse complement strand
CTGGAGGAGGCAAAACTCAGAGCCAATCTGGAGGTACTCAATCGAGTACAGGCCGAGGCTGACTGCACCATCATTCTGGCCCTGAAAGGCTTTGCCATGTGGTCGGCCTTTCCGCTGGTGAAAAAATATCTGTCCGGCTGCACGGCCAGCTCGCTTTATGAATTAAAGCTCTCGCATGATGAGTTCGGCGGTGAATCGCATATCTATTCAGCAGCCTTCCGCGAGGATGAGTTTGCCGAAGTCTGCACGATGGCAGGGCATGTCGTGTTCAACTCCGTGGCACAGTGGCAGCAGTTCGGGGCCAAGGCTCTGGCAGCAGACATCTCCTGCGGCCTGCGGGTGAATCCGGGCATCGCCGAGGTGGAAGCCGAGCTCTACAACCCCTGCTTTTCCGGCTCGCGTCTGGGCGTACGTCCTGAGCATCTAAAGGGTGCCGACCTAAGTGGTCTGGAGGGCCTGCATGCCCACGCCCTGTGCGAGAATCAGGCCTCTTCATCCGTTGCCCTGATTGACGCCTTTGAGACCCAATTCTCGGACTACATTCCAAATCTGAAATGGGTCAACTTCGGTGGCGGGCATCTGATGACGCACAAGGATTATGATGTCGACCTGCTTATCCGACGCATCAAGGCATTCCGTGAAAAATGGAAGGTACAGGTTTATCTCGAGCCAGGCGGTGCTATCGCCTGGCGCACCGGGCCTCTCATCGCCTCAGTCCTCGATATCGTGCCTACCGATGGCCTGCCGGTTGCCGTTCTCGACATCTCAGCCACCGCGCACATGCCGGATATATTGGAAATGCCTTATCGCCCGACCATCACGGGTGCGGGCGAGGCAGATGAAAAACCAAACACCTACCGGCTCGGTGGCACCTCATGTCTGGCAGGTGATGTGATCGGTGATTACTCTTTTGAGGAAGAACTTAAGCTTGGCTCACGTCTGGTTTTCGAAGACATGATTCACTACACCATGGTTAAAACCACCATGTTCAACGGTGTGCGCCATCCCGATATCGCCATCCTGCGCGAATCCGGCGAACTTGATGTGGTGCGCAGCTTTACCTACGAGGATTTCCGCAATCGTCTTTCCTGAATCACCCCTGGAACCTGTGACTGTTGAGGACATGTCTTCAATTGCAATTATCGCATATTTGCTATACCATGCCGCACTGAACTGGTCTGTTGAAACACTGAATGAATTGGTTGATGCAGAGCTGGATGCTCTTCCGCCAACGTTCAAAGCCAAGTTCCTGCATATCGCCAAGATGCTTGAATCCCTTGGTCCCCAAAAGGTGCGTGAACCATATGTAAAACATCTGGAAGATAAACTTTGGGAGATACGCATGAAGGCGCAACCGGGCATTGCGCGAGCCATTTACGTCACAGTAAAAGACCGGCGTATGGTCATCTTGCATGCCTTTGTGAAAAAGACACAGAAAACACCACGGGCAGCCCTTGAGCTTGCCCGACAACGAATGAAGGAGACCGGGTTATGACCAAGCTTGCCACACTGAAAAAGCAATGGATGCAGGATGCCGAGGTGCGCGAAGCCTACGATACTCATGCCTATGAATTTGAAATCGCCCGCTCCCTGATTGAAGCGAGAACCGATGCCGGTTTCACCCAGGCCGAAGTTGCCAAACGGATGGGCACCACCCAGTCAGTAGTCGCCCGCATCGAAGGCGGTGCTCAACTACCCAGCATGAAAAGCGTGATTCGCTATGCAACAGCCATCGGCGCGCACCCGGTTCTGCAATTGAAGCAGGAGAAATCACAATAAACCTGCACCTGATTTAAGCCCGGCTTCCGCCCGCTGTTCGAGTACATGATTCACTACACCATGGTTAAAACCACCATGTTCAACGGTGTGCGCCATCCCGATATCACCATCCTGCGCGAATCCGGCGAGCTCGACGTGGTCCGCCGCTTTACCTATGAAAATTTTCGCAACCGGCTGTCATAGTCTACAATGGAAACACCCATGGTGAATTACCGTGTGAAGGAGAAAGCCATGAATAGATTCCTTGCTGCCGTGTCCCTAGTTGCCTTGCTTCTTCCCGTTTCGAATGCTCAAGCCAAGCAACTTGAAAACCCCGAGACGATCATTGGCACGTTAAAGTGCAAAGTTGTGCCTCATTCAGGTCTCAATCTACTGCTCCACTCAACCAAAGGCATCAACTGTGAATTCGCACCCTCGGATGGTAGTCCATCCGAATTCTACAAAGGCGAGTCGGGTATCAAGTTTGGTATTGATGTGAATCTCAATAGCCCTAAAGATATGAACTACTCTGTGCTTGCCAGAGAAGCCGCTCCGGGCACATACCAGCTAGCCGGTAAATATTCAGGGGCTGGAGGCTCGGCAAGCGCAGGTGCTTCCGCCGGAAATTCGGCACCCATCGAAAAAAACGATGGCAGTATTGCCCTGCAACCGACCGGCGGCATGGAAGCCGGCTTCGGTGTAGCTGCAGGGTTTACTTATATTTATCTGGAACCGGACAAACGGGCTAAAGAACAGGTAAAAGATTAAGCGGCGCTGAGCTTTTCCCTGCCCTGCCGGATGCGCAACAGCGTTTCTTCACGTCCGAGCAGGTCCAGTGTGGCATCAATCGGCGGGGAAATAGAACCACCTGAAATCAGAATGCGAATCGGCTGAGCCAGCTTTCCCATACCCACTTCAGACTGCTCGCAAACCGCAGCAATCACGCCATGAATAGCTTCCGCCGACCAATCGGCAAGCCCTTCGGCTTGCTGCACAAAAGCCTCGAGCAGCGTATCGGTTCCTTCCTTGAAGTTCTTGTTCACTGCCTTCTCATCGTAGCTATCGGGGCGCTGATAAAAGAATCGCGCACCGGCAGCCAAATCCAGCAGGTTCTTGCTGCGCTCCTGCAGGGTGGGAATTACCGCCTCAAGATCGGGACCATGGGAAGTATCGACACCCATCAGACTGGCCACCTGTACAGCCAATGCGGCAGGCGCTGATTCGCGCAGGTAGTGTGCATTGAGCCAGTCGAGCTTCTGCTGGTCGAAACGCGAAGCAGTCTTACCCACCTGGGCGAGATCAAACAATTCAATCAAGGCATCCCGGCTGAACACCTCATCATCGCCATGCGACCAGCCAAGCCTGGCCAGATAATTAACCACGGCATCGGGTAAGAAGCCTGCCTCACGGTATTCGGTAATGGCCACAGCACCGTGGCGCTTACTCATCTTGGCACCATCAGGACCATGAATCAGTGGGATATGGGCAAACTGCGGCGGCGTGAGACCGAGCGCCTGATAAAGCTGAATCTGGCGCGGGGTATTGTTCAAGTGATCGGATCCGCGCACCACATGCGTGATACCCATGGCTGCATCATCGGCCACCACGGCAAGATTGTAGGTCGGGCTGCCATCGGTGCGCAGAATAATCAGATCATCCAGTTCGGCATTGTTGAATACCACATTACCCAGCACCAAATCGCGCACCACGGTTTCGCCCTCATCAGGGGAGCGGAAACGCACCACAAAAGGCGCGCCCTCAGGGCGGTTGGAACGATGCCGGCAACGGCCGTCATACCTTGGTTTCTCACCGTTGGCCCGCTGTGCATCACGCATCGCATCGAGCTCTTCGCGACTGCAATAGCAGCGGTAGGCATGGCCTTCTTCAATCAACTGCTCGGCAGCAAGCACATGCTCGGGCTTACGCAGGCCCTGAAACACCGGCTCGCCATCCCAGTCCAGCCCCAGCCATTTCAGGCCATCGAGAATCACCTGCGTGGCTTCATCGGTGGAGCGTTCCAGATCGGTATCCTCGATACGCAACACGAATTCACCGCCCAGATGGCGGGCATAAAGCCAGGAAAAGAGTGCTGTGCGGGCACCGCCGATATGCAGCATGCCGGTCGGTGATGGGGCGAAACGGGTACGAATGGTCATTGCGACTCCACGGGGAATATTCTTACGAACGGCGCATGGTAGCCGAAAACTCCACAGGCCAAAACATCAGGCATTCCCGTCCTGTGTCGTCAGGATGCGCGAGCGCGCAGCAGCAGGCCAGGAGCGTCGCCGCGCTGGTGTATGGTCTGCGGCCAGACGGGGAAGATGCGCTTGCTGCCAATACCCATGCGGCGCATGAAGCGCTCAACCAGCCCCTGACTATAAACAACACGCTCAACCATTTCGTCATCAAGCTCGGCAGTGCCCAATTGGGGTACCAGCTCCACAATCAGAGTCTTGTCGGCATGCAGTTGCTTGATCATCTGACGCAGGCGAACCCGCTCATTGTGAGAAAAGCCCCGTTTTCCCTGCAAGCGCAGGCGCGTCACCTTATTGATCGGAGGATCGGCCTGCTTTTGCACAGGGCGGGCATCAGCAGTCTCCTTTATCGTGGCCAAGGCAGCTTCGCCCAGCGTGTCTATCAACAGTGAGCCACCCCATGCACCCTGAAACGGAATCGATAATTTAAGCTCACGTGAAGGATTCAGTCGCTCAAACAATCCCTGCGTCCTGTAACCGGCACGCTGCACCATAGGATCTTCAGGAAAAGTCCCGACCTCCATCGCCCCTTGATACAGGCCGACAATCAACTTGCCGCTATAAGCGCGATCTACCGCAGGACCATCTGGAGCGATGCTGAGTACCGCATTGATTCTACCGCGCACAAAATGCGGCATACCCGAAAGCTGCATCCAATCGTTGAATACAAAAGGCAAGGCATTATTGATATAGGTCTTGGAAGCCATAATGAAACCCGGCTGTAGTTGCAGCTTGCCCTGACTACGCATATCGCCACCGGCAAATTCACCACTAAGCGTAAACTTGGAAAGCGTGCCGCTGGATAGATGATGCGCGCGCAGCAAAAGTTTCTCGGCAAACAGCGCATCGGGCTGCCCCAGACTAATACGCCCGTTTTCAGCGCTAAACTCATCCAGCTGCCAATTCAGGGCAGGCGAGGATATCGAAGGCGGTGCGACGGTCGACTCCTGATCCTTCACTTCAAGCGGCAGGGCTTGTGTATTCACTTCTGGCGCATTCGCGACTGGCGCAGGAGCTATAGCTGCAGGAGTGGAAGAAACAAGCCGGGGCAGCGGGCGAAGAGCCACCTGATACTGCCAATCATTGAGATGCACGCGTGAGAGCTGGCGCACACCGTCACTTCCGGCATGATTTATACCCACTTCGATACGTGCCGCACTGAGCTGATCGCCACCCTGCACCATGCGCACATCATGCAAAACCGCTCCACCCGCCAGCTTCGGACCGTGCGCTGCTGATGTCAGCTGCAGCGATAAATCGGCATGACCACTGTATTCGGGAACACCTTGCTCTCCTGGCAGTGATATCTGCGGCAACAGCGGCCGCAGGCGAACCACAGGCACATGCTTTGCCTTCAACTGTGCCTGCCAGACAGCAAACACATCCCCCTCCAAGGTCAACTTCCAGCTTTCTTCCGGCCCATCTGCAACATCCGCTTCCCGGCGCAGGCTAGCCAATTTCATATGACCCAGACTTCCCACGCGTCCTGAGCCTTTCATCTCTGGCAGAACAAGCTCGGACCCATCAGCAAAATACAATTGCGGGCGAATGCCCTGCAGTTTCAACTTGGCAATCTCTGGCGTGAGCACTTTCGATACATCATCCGGACTGGGAAAAGCATTCATCACAATATCGGCATCGGCGAGCAGCATTTCTTCGACTGTCAGCCTTCCATTCTCCGACAACAGCTGCGCCTTGCTAAGCTGCACTCTGCCGATTTGCCATAGCGGCAGATGCTCGGAATCCAGCAACACATCCAGCAAATCACCATTGATATCTGTGTTCCAGCCAGCCTGCTGCCAGTCACGAGCAACATTCAGCACCCCATTGAGCTTGCCAGCCACCAGCGTCCTGCCAGCCAGCATCGGCCAATCGAGCGGTAAGCCCAGCAACGGAACTTGGTCACATGTCATTTCCAAATGCATGCCACTTGCCGACGATCCCCCCTGTAAATCCAGAGAGGCCACATCCTGAACATCTTTCAGAGATAATCTGCCCTGCATACCGACATCGCGTTTTACCCAGTCGCCAAGCACAAGCAGATCGCCACTGGCCGTGACCCCGCCATGACTGCTGGTGCCAAGCCAGGAGGCCAGCGAATCCATTGGAAGGCCAAAAAGAGCAATATTGCCGACTAATTTTCCACCATCATCAATACGTCCATCGAAGCGTAGCGACCCCGCGCCTAGCTTCCCGACAAGCTGCATGCCATCCGAAGCAAGGCGTCCACTTATACCTCGCATCGGCCTGCCATATGCAAGCGGAAGCTCAGCATCCGACATCAGTTGCACACTCATATCGTTCACAAACACAGCCTCTGCGCGCGGCAGCAGGGAAGTCGTTGCATGCAAGCCATTGGCAGGATCACCACGCAACCACGCAAGCAGCGTGGCGCGCCGCAAGTTAAGCACAGGGTGTTCAAAACGCAGGGAAGAAAAGGATGGTTCGCGGGAAGCTATCGCCCGACTTGAGGTTTGGATAAAGACCTGCGACACATCAAGCGACATACCTGAATCAGTGCTGCCGACCCAGTGCACCTTCTCCAGCGTCAGCGCACCTCGCAATAAACGATAACGCACATGCTGCACATCGCCGCCGCTCTCCTGCAGCCAATCATGCACAGCCAGTCGCATATTCTTCTGCACATGTTCCTGCACAGCAAAATGCGCTGCCAACAGACAAAGAGAAACCATCGCCAACCCGGCCAGATACCAGCGAGCCGGACCGGCCATGCGGCCGCTATGGTGGCGGATCAGCGAAGCAGGACTCATGCCCGCATGCCGTCTATCCCTTGCCTTGTAACTGCTCGATCACCTTGTGATCCTCCAGCGTGGACATATCCGAAGTGATATCCCGACCTGCCGCGATATCACGCAAGAGGCGACGCATAATCTTGCCGGACCGGGTTTTGGGAAGACTGTCGGCAAAGCGGATATCGTCGGGCTTGGCTATCGGTCCGATCTCCGAAGCCACATGCTTGCGCAACTCGGCCAGTAGACCCTTTCTCTCATCCTGCTTGAGCACCACGAATGCATATATTGCCTCACCCTTGATATCATCAGGACGACCCACCACAGCCGCTTCTGCCACAGCGGGATGCGACACCAATGCCGATTCTATTTCCATCGTTCCCAGACGATGCCCGGACACATTCAACACATCATCCACCCGACCCATAATCCAGTAATAACCGTCTTCATCCTTACGCGCGCCATCCCCGGCAAAATAGTAGCGGCCATCGAATTTCTGCCAGTAGGTGCGCAGGTAACGCGGCGCATCGCCCCAGATGCCGCGCAGCATCGAAGGCCATGGCCGGGTAACCACCAGCAGCCCACCCTGGCCTTTGCCCACAACCTGCCCTTCCTGATCCACCACATCGGCAAAGATACCGGGTAGAGGAAATGTCGCCGAACCGGGTTTGGTTGTTGTGGCAAAGGGCAGCGGTGTAATCATGTGACCACCGGTTTCGGTCTGCCACCAGGTGTCGACAATCGGGCAGCGCCCGCCACCGATCACCTCGTGGTACCACATCCAGGCCTCTGGATTGATGGGCTCGCCCACTGTGCCCAGCACGCGCAGCTTGGAAAGGTCATGCTTCTCCGGCCACTGATTGCCCGCCTTGATCAGCGCACGAATGGCAGTCGGCGCGGTATAGAAAACCGTGACCCCGTGATCCTGACAAATCTTCCACAGGCGACCGGCGTCGGGATAGGTCGGCACACCCTCATACATCAATGTTGTGCCGCCACAGGCCAGCGGCCCGTAAATCGTATAGCTATGCCCGGTGACCCAGCCGATATCTGCCGTACACCAGAAAATATCACTCTCAGGCCTGAAATCGAAGGTCCATTGCATGGTCAACTGCGCCCACAACAGGTAGCCGCCGGTGGCATGCATAATCCCCTTGGGCTTGCCGGTGGAACCGGAGGTATAAAGAATAAAAAGTGGATGCTCGGCATCCACAGCCAATGGCTCGCAAACATCGGATTGAGCGGCAAGCGCCTGCTGCCAATCCACATCGCGGCCTTCAGTCCAGTCCACATCATTGCCGCCACGACGCACAACCAGCACATGCTCAATCGTGTCGCAACCGCTGGACAGAGCAGCATCCACACCGGACTTGAGCGGATGTATAGCTCCACGCCGCCATGCCCCATCGGCTGTAATCACCATCTTGGCACCTGCATCTTCAATCCGTTCATGCAGCGCTTTGGAGGAAAACGCCCCGAACACCACCGAATGCGTCGCGCCGATACGCGTACAGGCCAGCATGGCTACCGCCGCCTCAGGAATCATCGGCATATATATCACCACGCGGTCGCCCTTATCGACACCCAGCGCACGCATGGCATTGGCCGCACGACACACCTCAGACAACAGCTCGGCATAGCTGATATGCCGCACCTCGCCCGGCTCACCCTCCCAGATAATCGCCGTGCGCTCGCCAAGCCCTGCCGTCACATGCCGGTCGAGACAGTTCTCGGAAACATTCAGCTCACCATCTGCAAACCACTTGTAAAAAGGGGCGTCCGAATCATCAAGCACGGTGCCGAAGGGTTTACGCCAGGAGAGGTGCTGTTTGGCCAGTTCCCCCCATGTGCCGGTAAAATCATCTTCAAAGCGCTGCCGCATGGCCTGATACCCGGCCATGTTAGAGAAACGCGCCGCCTCATCTTGCGGGGGCGCGAACAAACGCATCTCGTGCATCGTTGATTCAATAACTCCACTCATGTCTTCCCCTCTCATTCCTTCGTCTGAGTGATCATGACCCGACATTCCCTTCACCGCTCTGTCGGGTAGGATGCAGCAATGCAGCATCCCATTGGCATCATATTAACCAGCGTTGACGATGCGTCCACCGCAAAAACCCTCGCCCACGCCCTGATTGAGCAGCAACTGGCCGCCTGTGTGCAAATCTCAGCCGCCGGAACCTCCGTTTACCGCTGGGCCAAAGACAATCAGGAAAGCACTGTGCAGGAAAGCCATGAATACTACCTGAGCATCAAAGCACCTTTAGAGCGCCGCGATGAAATTATTACCTGGCTCGAACGACAACATCCCTACGACACACCGGAAATCATTGTGCTTGAAGCACAGGCGGCCAAGGATTATGCCGACTGGGTGAACAAAGCGACGATGACTCCAAATCCATGATGCCCAAGGAAGCAAACTATGCTTGAAATATCCTATGCCGGCGCCCTGCTTGCAGGTCTGCTATCTTTTCTTTCCCCATGCGTTTTGCCGCTGGTACCCGCCTACCTTTCCTACATCAGCGGCGTTTCCGTCGACGCACTAAAAACCGAACAGCCAGATGTGCGCCGCCGGGCCATGATACAATCGCTGTGGTTTATCCTCGGCTTCAGCCTGGTGTTTATCGGACTCGGTGCCTCAGCCACCCTCATTGGTCAATGGCTGCTCGGCAATATGCAGGTACTGGGCAAGGTCGCAGGCTTCATTATTTTCGTCTTCGGCCTGCACTATACCGGCCTGATACGCATCCCATTCCTGATGATGGATGCACACCTGAACACAGATAAGGTCAAAGGCGGGCACGCCCTTGGCTCCGTCGTGCTAGGCAGTGCCTTCGCCTTCGGTTGGACGCCATGTGTCGGCCCCATTCTCGGAGCCATTCTGGCCATGGCCGGTGCTCAGAGCCAAGTGTTGCAGGGCACCGCCCTACTTGCCGTGTATTCCATCGGTCTGGGCATCCCTTTCCTGCTGGCTGCCGCTGCCACCAACCACTTCATTCAATGGATGCAGGATTTCCGCAAGCACCTGCGCATGGTTGAAATTTTATCCGGCATCCTATTGATGATCGTCGGCCTACTGATCTTCATGGGCAGCTTCAGCACCCTGTCCGGCTGGCTGATCGAGTATTTCCCCTTCCTTGCCGATATTGAGAATTCGCTTTCTCCTTGATGAAGCAAGATCAGCCCATTGCAGAGTATTGACCATCCCGCGTCGCAATGCTTCAATGGACACATGTCCAGCACCGATCTACAGCAGGCCTTTAGCGAAAGGCAAGAGAAGCTCAACGACGCATTAAGCGAAATCCGTCGTAAGATGGAAGGGCTGATGGCCGAAAATCAGCGCCTGCGTGAGGTTGTCCGTCTTGCCGAAGGCGAACTGCGCAAACGCCGCGATCAAGTGCAGCATATGGAACAGGAAATTCAGGGGCTGGATGACAAACGTAGCGAGGCTCGCGCCCGCATGGATGATGTCTTGGAACAACTGGACAGCCTGCTTGAACAGTCGGAGAGCACAGCCTCATGAGCGAAGTCGTTAACATCACCCTGATGGGACGCACCTTTTCCGTGCGCAGCAATGATAAGCCCGAACAGGTGGAAGCCGCCGCCGCGCTGGTTCAGGGACGCATTGATGAAATCAAGCAGCTGGGCTCCACGGTAGCTTCGGATCGCCTGCTGACATTGGTAGCACTGAATCTTGCTGGTGAATTACTCAGCCGGGAAGAAAGTCAAAGCCAGGATGTCGATGGCCTGCTTGCAGAACTCGATGCCGTTGTATCACAAGCACAGGGTTTGGCAGAAGTGCCCCTTCGTTGATGGTCAGGCATTCGCTGCCCTAGCCCACAAACTGCAAGGCAAACCAACGCTCACATGAATAAAGACCAGCTCCGACAACAAGCGTTATCGCGCCGTCGCGACATGACAGCACAGGCGCGTACAAGCGCCTCATCCAGCATTCAACAGCGCCTGTTCAGCTATCTGATTGAGGCATCAGAACAGGACAACAAGTTGCGCGATACCCCATTGTTGGTCTATCGCTCGCTCAGCGATGAAGTGGGTACCACGCGGCTATTTGAATCTTGTGCAGAACTGGCCGATCGCGACATTTACGCCCCGGTCACACAACACGCCGGTGATATGCACTGGCAGCGCATTACGCCCAACACCATCTGGCAGACGGGTAGCTTCGGCATCCTTGAGCCTGCAGAAGGGGCACCTTGGTCGCCCACAGATGGGCCAGCCATCCTTGCCTGCCCGCTGGTTGGATTCGACAGGAATGGCAATCGACTTGGTCTGGGCAAGGGTTGTATAGACCGCTGGCTTGGCGGGGCAAAAAACCATATCCTGCTGAGTATTGGATTGGCCTTCGCTTGTCAGGAATGCTCGCCCATAGCAGCTGAAGATCACGACATTCCGCTGGACATCATTATAACCGAGGAAGAAATCATCGCATGTCGGAATTACTGAACATCCTTGCCATTGGCGACATCATCGGCAGGGCCGGCAGGCGCGCCCTGCAATCCCATCTATCTAGCCTGATCGACCGGCATCAGATCGACTTCGTCGTAGCCAACGGGGAAAACCTCGCCTCCGGCTTCGGGTTAACCGAAAAAACAGCGGATGAAATGTTCAACCTGGGTGTTGATGTGCTGACCAATGGCAATCACTGCTGGGATCAGCGTGAAATCATGCCGGTGATGGACAAAGACGATCGCTTCGTGCGGCCGGCCAATTTCACTTCGGCAGCACCGGGCCGCGGCTGGACCATTCGTGAAACGGCTGCCGGGCATCGCATTGCCGTGATCAATCTGATCGGTCAGGTATTCATGGGAACATGGGACTGCCCATTCACCGCTGTAAGCCAGATTATGGATGACATCCCTGATGACGTATCGGCCATCATCGTTGATATGCATGCCGAAGCCACCAGCGAAAAAATGGGCATGGGTTGGCATCTGGATGGACGCGCTTCTTTCGTCTTTGGTACCCACACGCATGTACCAACCTGCGATGACACGATCCTCCCCAAAGGCACGGCTTATCAAACAGATCTGGGTATGACCGGCTGCTACCAGTCCATTATCGGCATGCAGGTAGAGGGGGCGCTCAAGCGTATGATCGACCGTCTTCCTCAGCGATTTACCGCGGCCGAACGAGGGGCGAGCATCTTTGCCACGCTGGTTGGCATTAATCCCCAAACGCGCCGTGCCGAACGCATCGAGCGCATCCATATCGCTCCCGAGTAGGCCGCCCGAATAAGCCCGAAACCGACTCATCACAGAGCACGCAGAGAAAGGTAAAATGAACAAATGTTTCGCCTTTGATCTTGGGTCCCACTTGTAGCTGATCCGCCGAGTATGTGTCCGGATAGGCTGTCACAGCTACACGTGAGACTCTACAAAAACAAAACGGCAGACCACTAGGGCCTGCCGTTTTTATTTTGAAACAACAACTGCTATGTCGTTGGCGCAGCGTCAGGATTCTCAGCGAAGGTCTTGAGCTTCTTTGCTCGCGACGGATGACGCAGCTTACGCAACGCTTTGGCCTCGATCTGACGGATACGTTCTCGCGTCACACCAAACTGCTTGCCAACCTCTTCCAGCGTATGGTCGGTGTTCATGCCGATGCCGAAACGCATGCGCAGCACCTTCTGCTCACGTTCAGTGAGCTGCTCGAGCACATCAAGCGTAGCTTCAGCAAGCGCTGAATTAACGGCACCGTCGAGAGGATTCTCGGCATTTTCATCTTCAACGAAATCAAGCAATTGAGAATCTTCTTCATCACCGATTGGCGTCTCCAGTGAGACCGGCTCCTTGGCTACCTCGAGAATCTGTCGCACCTTTTCTTCCGGCAACTCAAGATAGACAGCCAATTCCTCAGGCGTGGGCTCGCGTCCAACTTCCTGCGCAATCTGGCGTGATACGCGCATCATCTTGTTAATGGTTTCGATCATATGCACCGGAATACGGATGGTGCGCGCCTGATCGGCGATTGAACGGGTAATGGCCTGACGAATCCACCACGTTGCATAGGTGGAGAATTTATAGCCGCGCCGCCACTCGAACTTATCCACGGCCTTCATCAAACCGATATTGCCTTCCTGAATCAGATCGAGAAATCCAAGGCCACGGTTGGTGTACTTCTTGGCAATCGAAATCACCAGACGCAGATTGGCCTCGATCATCTCGCGTTTGGCCTGACGTGCCTTGGCCTCGCCCATGGTCAGGCGCCGTGCCACAAGCTTGAGCTCCTTGACGTCCATTTCCACGTCCTGCTCGACGCGCTTGATGCGCCGTTGGTTCTCCCTGATCTTACCTGCAATGTCCTCAACAGCCGGAACCCATGCATCACCGGCATGCGCCTCCAGCACCGAATCCACCCAGCGCTCATCATTGGTTCTTTCGGCAAAGGTTTCGATAAACAATTTGCGCGGCATCTTCGCCTTCAATGCCTGATCGCGAATGGCACGCTCGTACTTGCGCACCCGCTCCACAGCATTCTTGAATCGCTGCACCAGCATATCGATCTGCCGGCTGGAAAATGGAATGCTGACCAATTCCGCCAGCATCGCTTCAAGCACGCCGCGCATTTTCAGTCCCAATTTCACATCAGTCGGCTTTGCATCGCACTCTTTTTTCAGAACCAGAAACTTGTCGTGCAGCACATTGGCAGCCTTGAAGTGCCCGATCGCCTTTTCCAGCTGCTCCTCACGCGTGATAATCATTTCCTGCATCGGCGTGCCATCGGGGGTGGCTGTGCGCGCCTTGATAGCCTCGTCCAGCTGCGCGGGGTCCATCTCGGCCTCGGCCTCGCCATCATTCAGATCGTCGTCAGAAGACTTGTTCAGACGCGATTCATACTCGGCAATAGCGGCAGCGTTGACGACCTTCTCGTCGATATCCAGCACATGCCGAAGATTGGCATCATCTTCCTGTGCCTGCTCACCGAGCAGCATGATTTCACGGAAGGTGGCAGGGCAAAGACAAATAGCCTCAAGTACCTGGGTGCGTCCCTCTTCAATGCGTCGGGCAATCTCGATCTCGCCTTCACGGGTAAGCAGTTCAACGGTACCCATCTCACGCAAATACATACGCACAGGATCATCAATACGAATCACCGTACCCAGCGTCGTGGTATCCGCCCTGAGTGCCGAATCCTCTTTGCGTAAGCGATCCCTACGCATGCCATACTCGCTGTTCGGCGCACGTTCCGGATCAACAACATCGACACCCATTTCGGTAAACAGGTTGATGATCTTCTCCACCTGATCCGGGCTTACCAAGCCTGCGGGCAAATGCTTGTTCAGGTCATCATAAGTGATGAAGCCTTCTGCTTTGCCGCGCGCCATCAGCGCGCCCATGTTCTGCAGCCGTACCTGTTCTTTATCAGCCATTTTTGCCCAACCTTTTGAGTTTTTCCTTAATCTTATCTCGCTGCATTCTAAGGCGAGTTACTACTTCAATCGTTTCCGCAGGCAGCTTCAATTGGCGAGACAAGTACCGCTCTCTCATCAAGAGTTCCAATATCTCGTATTCTTCATCAGATATATCTGACTGACTGGCCCACAGAGGGATTCGTTCTTCCTGAGGAAATTCAAGCAACAGCGCCTGTACAACACCTGTATTTGTGGCCGCTAATTCTAAAACGCGCGTGTATAGCAAATTAAGCCCCTCGTCGTCAAGGAAAAAGGTTTCTTTGTCGAGCGCCAGAGGGGGAATTCGCGCTGCTTTTTGCAGCAATGCTGCGACAAAACGCTCCTCGCTCGGAGTGGCCAACGGGACCACCCTGGATATCGGATGTGGCTTTCTGGGCGCAGCTTCCGGGGGCTTAAGTTTAAGCTCGGTCGCCTTCTCGGCCTCCTGCCGCCACACCTGCCTGAGGTAATCATCCTGCATTACGGCCAACATTGAATCGGCCTTTTTGGCCATGCGTGCTCGTCCTTCTGCTCCGCTTCCTGCCAGATTTTTCAAACCCTGTAACCATGTGTCCAATACCGGCTTTGCATCATTTTCAAGGCGCTGAACAAAGGCATCCGCACCCTCGCGCTGCAAAATACTATCCGGGTCTTCGCCTTCAGGCAGATACAGAAAGCGAGGGCCATAGTCGGCAGAAAGTACCGGCAACATCCGCTCCAGCGCTCGCCATGAAGCCTGCTTGCCCGCCCTGTCTCCGTCGAAACAGAACACGGGCTCGCCATGCAGACGCAGTATCTCGCGCACCTGCCTCTCGCCAATTGCCGTACCCAACGGAGCCAGCCCCACAGGCAAACCATGCGCCGCCATGGCCAGCACATCCATATAACCTTCCACCACCACGAGCAGCTTGCGACTGCGGATCTCGTCACGGTGTTCGGAAAAGCCATAGAGCAAGTCAGATTTATGGAAAAATGGGGTTTCAGGAGAATTCAGGTATTTGGGCTCGCCCTGATCGAGAATCCGCCCACCGAAGCCTACCACCTGACCGCGCCGGTCAGTGATTGGAAACATTATCCGAGAGCGAAAACGGTCGGCATAGCCGCGCTCACCCTTGAACAACAAGCCAATGGCTTCCAGTTGCGCCAGCAGGCGCTCATCGCGCCCCAGCGTCTTCTCCATGAAGCCATAGCCCGGTGGTGCAAAACCCAGCCTGTATTTGCTGATAATAGCCTGTGACAACTTGCGACGATGGAAATAATCCAATCCTGCTTTACCTGCTTCGCTCTGTAGAGCACGCACAAACTGACTGGCAACCTGCTCAAGAAGGGCTAGCGCACGCTTGCGCTTCTCCTGATCCCCGCTATCCGGCGCCATATTTTGCGGCACTTCCAAACCGGCCTTTTCGGCGAGATACTCAACGGCCTCGGGAAAGGAATAACCGTCATGCTCGGTCAGAAACTGAAATGCACCACCGCCCTTGCCGCAACCAAAGCAGTAAAACAATTGTTTGTCGGCAGAAACCGAAAAGGATGGGGATTTTTCGTTGTGAAAGGGACATAGCCCCATGAAATTATTGCCGGATTTTTTTAACTGCACATGGCGTGCAATCAGCTCGACGATATCAGTGCGTGCCAATACCTCATCGAGAAATTCAGTGGGAAAATGGGCCATGTTCCTGTGTAGACTCTAAACAAGCCTGATGCAAGCAATCGGTCGCAATTTGTTCGGGCTCAAGCAGCCCGTTTTCAAGAAGTCAGACGGCTTCAAGCGCTCAGACGCGATTTAACCAAAGCCGAAAGCTGGCCCATATCAGCACGCGCTGCAGCTCTCTCACGCATCGCGGCCATCACCTTGCCCATATCCTTCAGGCTCGCTGCGCCGGTTTCGCTAAGAACTGTCTCCAGCATGGCCGCCAATTCAGCCTCACTCAGTGGCTCGGGAAGATAGGCGATATAGACATCGGCCTCACGCAATTCCTTGGCTTCCAGATCGCTACGCCCGGCGTCGGCATACTGACGTGCAGCCTCGCGACGCTGTTTAACCAGCTTGCCGATAAGCGCCAATACTTCCTCATCTTCCATATCGCGGCGTAGCTCGATCTGTCTGTCTTTGATAGCAGACTTGAGCATGCGGATGGCAGACAAGGCTTCCTTGTTGCCCGCCTTCATGGCGGTTTTCATATCCTCGGTAATGCGCTGGTCGAGCATGCGGCCTCCCGATTAATCTTATTATCTAATAAAGGATGAGAAAAATGCCGGACGATAATCGCCCGGCATTTTCAACACTTCGCTACACCTAAAAGTCTCGTGACTCGCGGCGGCGGATACGACTTAAACGTTTCATCAGGCGCTTACGAGCTGCAGCCTCCTTGCGTTTGCTGGCAATAGAGGGTTTTTCGTAACACTCGCGACGGCGGCACTCACTGACCACACCTGCGCGCTCAACCTGTTTACGGAAACGCTTTAGAGCGTTTTCGAATAAGTCATCAGAATCTACTTTGATTCCTGGCATGTAAAAACATCACCCCCTTTTTCTTTTTGCCTGCACATGCGTAAGCTGTGCCTAGGCGAACGGGCCTTACATGAAGGGCGGCGGATTATCACCATGAGCGACAATAAGTCAAATTTAGACACGGCGAAAACAAGCAGCTCCAGCACGGGGCGATTGCTGAAAACCACGGGGACCATCGGAAGCTGGACCTTGTTGTCGCGGCTGCTGGGCTTTGTACGCGATATTCTTCTGGCCCGCGTGCTGGGCGCAGGCATACTGGCCGACGCCTTCTTTGTCGCGCTCAAATTACCCAATTTTTTCCGTCGCATGTTTGCAGAAGGAACTCTGACCGTCGCGCTGGTGCCTGTGCTGGCCGAAGAGCGCAAACAGGGTGAGGCCGCAGCCCACGACTTTCTCAATGCGCTGGCAGGCCTGCTGCTGGCAACCCTGCTTGTGTTTACCATTCTCGGCATGATCGGCATGCCGGTCTTGCTCTATATCTTCGCCCCCGGTTTTTACGACGAGCCTGCGCGTTGGCAGCAGACCCTTACTCTGGCGCGCTGGATGTTCCCATATATGGCAATGATTTCACTAGCCGCCATGTCTTGGGCAGTACTCAATACCTACCGTCGTTTTGCCGTGGCAGCGGCCAGCCCCGCCCTGCTCAACATCGCCATCATTTTCGCAGCCATCGTTCTCGCCCCATCCTCCGACAATCCGGCGATGGCACTGGCTATCGGTGTACTGCTTGGCGGCGCACTGCAACTTGCCATCCAGTTTCCGGCCCTTAAGCGCATCGGCTGGACACCGCGGCCTATCTGGAACGCCACCCATCCGGCAGTGCTGCGCACACTGAAACTGTTTGGACCGGCCGTGGTCGGCGTCGCCGCAGTACAGATTAACATCCTTGTCGGCACCATTCTGGCCACCTTGCTACCGGTCGGCGCAGTATCCTATCTCTACTACTCAGATCGAATCGTGCAGCTTCCCTTAGCACTGTTCGGCATCGCCATGGGTACGGCCCTGCTACCGGCCTTATCTGAACATTTTGCCAAAGAGCAACATGCAGAGGCCCTGAGCGAGCTGCGCCTTGGCCTTGGCTGGCTGACCTGGATTACGCTGCCCTCCATGCTGGGCCTGTTATTGCTGGCAGAGCCGATCATCATAACCCTCTTTGAAGGTGGGCGATTTACCCATAGCGACAGCATCTCAACTTCCCACGCCCTGCAGGCCTATTCATTCGGTCTGATTGCCTTCTGCTGGGCCCGTGTACTCTCCACCGCCTGCTATGCGGAGAAGGATTCAAAAACACCGATGCGTTATGCGGCCATCAGTGTTGCCGTCAATATTGTTCTGGCTCTCATCCTGATGTGGCCGCTGGGTTTTGTCGGCCTGGCGCTGGCCACCACGCTGGCATCCTTTGTTAATGTTATCCTATTGCTGCTGCATCTGCGCAGGCGGCATGGCCGCATACTTGATGCAGACAGCTTCCGACGCATGCTACGTGCGGCTCTCAGCTGCCTGCCGATGCTGCTTTTCCTTTTTAGCTTGAGCATGTTCTGGTCCTTCCCCGAAGAAGGAAAAATATTGCAGTACATATGGCTGAGTGTTGCCGTCTTCGGCAGCGTCGGAACCTTCCTGCTGTGTGCTCAGATGTTCGGCGAACGATTGATTCCACAGCGCAGACGTTGAAAAATAAGGCCATACAGGTATTCAGCCTTACATTAATAATTACTGGCAATCATTTGATTGATGGTATATGTTGCGCCCCAGCAAATGGTTTATAGTGCGTTTTGGTTGTCTGGGGTTCGCCCGATGCTCCACTGTCACTTTTCATCAGATGCCTAAAAAAAACAAACGTTTAGAGGTATATACACAATGGCTACAGGTTCAGTAAAATGGTTTAACGACTCCAAGGGCTTTGGTTTCATCGCTCAGGACGACGGCGGAGATGACGTATTCGTTCATTTCTCAGCTATCAGCGGCGACGGTTTCAAGTCTTTGGCAGAAGGCCAGAAAGTGACTTTTGACATCGAGCAGGGCCAGAAAGGCCCACAGGCAAGGAACGTACAGCCTGATTAATCAGGTTTGCATCTTTTTCTGATTTAAAACACCCTGCCATCCGGCGGGGTGTTTTTTTTGCTACAGATTCACATAGATAACAGTCCCATTTGATAGCAACCCAACCCAGCTGCGGGAGATGGCTATGAAATTCACCCTCATCGAACAAAGAAACCTGCATCAGGGATTCTTCCGGCTTGATGCCTGCACCGTGCGCCATGACACCTTCGCTGGCGGCGAACTTGAAATCGTCCGCGAAAACCTGGAGCGCGGCGATGCCGTGGTCGTCCTGCTATACGACCCACAGCGAGACGAAGTGCTCCTCATCGAACAATTCCGCATTGGTCCTGTGGCCCGCAACGACAACCCTTGGTTGATCGAGCTTGTCGCCGGCATGCTGCATCCGGGTGAAGACCCGCTTGAGTGCGCCCGTCGCGAATGTATCGAAGAAGCAGGGTACGAAGCAAAAAATCTAAAGGCGCTTGGCAGTTACTATGTCTCTCCGGGCGGCTGCTCGGAGCGCATTTTCCTCTATCTCAGCGAAGTGGATGCCAGCCAGCCGGTTGGTAAAGGCGGGGGACTGGATAGTGAGCACGAGGACATTCGTGTATTCTGGGTCAAGCGCGAAGAAGCGATGGGCATGATTCGTAATGGCCGAATCAACTCCTCAGGCCCCATGCTCGCCCTGCTTCTTGCGTTTCCAAACAGCAAGGCCCACCAGAAAAGAAAGACCAATTTAAGCCTACAATAGGCTCAGGTGACGGCAAGCATGGCTCTCTTCAGCTGCTTATAACGGAAGGGTTTATCCAGAATATTGAGTTCCAGTTCCGGAAAGTGAGAGACAAGCCCATCGCGATAACCGGCTATAAAAATAATATTGTCGACGATGCGCGGCCTGAGCTTTACCAGCAGACTAAAGATATCATCGCCTCGCAGATCCAGCAGCTGCGCTGCGAAAAAAACGACATCACAGACATCTTCTCCCATAATCAGCAGCGCCAGTGCCCTGCGTGCATCCGGAAGCACCTCAATCTCTATCTCGTGATTTAGCTCGCTCGCGTAATGCAGCAGATAGGTCTTCAGAAGACTCTGCACTACGACGTCATCCTCAACGATTAACGCTCTCATGATCCCCCCTGTAGCCCCAAGACAACACTGCATTCCCCTCAGGCGACCTTCAAGTCCCATAAATTGAAGATGTTTTTTTCGTAGAACATTCAGTTCACGGCAACCAAAACATAAACGTGATAGGCATCACATAAAAAACAAAAACATCACGCATGATGTTTTTGTGAAACGACAACTGTTCCTCATTCGACATGCAAAATCTGACTGGGAGGATTCTTCCCTATCGGATTTTGACCGCCCGTTGAGCGCCCGAGGGGAACGTGATACGCCGCTTATGGCTGAACGGCTTGTCGCCATGGACATAAAACCGGATTGTATGATCAGCAGCCCTGCAAAGCGAGCCAGATCAACAGCTGAGATTATCGCCAGCCGTCTTGGTTTTCCAATTCACGACATCGACTGGACGACAGAGCTTTACCTAGCCAGCCCAACAGACATGCTGGATGTGATTCGCAATTGTCCTGACCATGTGACATCGCTTGCCCTGATTGGTCACAATCCCGGCATCAGCACGTTAGCTGCCAAACTTTCAGGTATTGTGTTAGGCAATATACCGACCTGCGGCATCGTTCACCTGGATGCCAAATTGAAAACCTGGAATGAGGCTGGCAGTAACTTTTACATAAGCAATTTCGATTACCCCAAGCGTAAAGATAAACCGGATTTCGCCGTTAACTCGTAGAAGTAGCATCATCCTCCTCCTTGCAAAAGCTTGATTATCCTGTTTCAGGTTGTATCGTGCGCGCCAAATTCATATTTGATAGGGGTTAACACCATGAGTGCCGCAAAAAAAATCACCAAAAAGGCTTTGAATGATATTGCCCGCGATTTGGGTATCAAGAATGCAAGCAAAGCCAAGAAGGAAGACCTGATTCACGCTATTCAGACTGCGGAAGGGAATGATGCCTGTTTTGGACGTATTCCGAACTGTGCTGTTACACCCTGCCTTTTCCGTGCCGACTGCATCGGTGACTGAGTTTTTCACTTCTCTCTCAACAAAAGATGGCTAAAAATAAAACGGCCTCCCAGCGGGAGGCCGTTTTTTATTGAGACCGAACGATTTCCGCTTAACTGGCAGCGATTTGCGTCATGCCTCCGACATAGGGTTGCAGAGCCTTCGGGATCAGTACCGAACCATCCGGCTGCCATCCATTCTCCAACAATGCGACCAGACAACGTCCAATAGCCACGCCCGACCCATTCAGTGTTGCCACAGCTTGCGGCTTGCCATCGGTACCGCGCCAGCGGATACCCGCACGACGCCCCTGAAACTGACCGAAGGAAGAGCAGGAAGATATTTCCCGATAACAGTTCTGACTCGGCAACCACACTTCCAGATCGTAAGTCTTCTCGGAGGAAAACCCGATATCAGCAGAGCAAAGCGCCATCACACGATAAGGAAGCTCGAGCACCTGCAATACCGCCTCGGCATGCGCAGTCAGTTCTTCCAAGTCATCAAGCACCCTCTCAGGCGTCGTAATGTGGACAAGCTCCACCTTGTCAAACTGGTGTTGGCGGATCATTCCACGCTCATCACGTCCGGCTGAGCCAGCCTCCCGACGAAAACATGGCGTGTAAGCGCAATGACGAATAGGCAATACATCCGACTCGAGAATCTTGTCCTGATAAAGATTGGTGACCGGCACCTCGGCGGTAGGAATCAGGAACGCATCCTCTTCCTCCAGCTTGTACAGATCCTCGGCAAATTTCGGTAACTGACCCGTACCGGTCATGGTCTTACGATTGACGATAGCCGGAACCCAGACCTCTTCATAGCCATGCTTATCGGCATGCAGATCAAGCATAAACTGCATCAAACCGCGCTCCAACCTCGCCGCGGCACCCTTGAGCACAGTGAAACGACTACCGGAAAGCGTTGCGCCAGCCTCAAAATCAAGAATCCCTAGACTCGTTCCAATATCCCAGTGTGGTGGCACGGCATCAGACCTGGGTGTTCCCCAACTGCGCAGCTCGACATTATCTGCTTCACTGTCGCCATCCGGCACAGATACGTGCAATGGATTGGGGATCTCCAACAACACGGCGGAAAAGGCCTCCTCAGCCTCGCGCGCTTCAGCTTCAAGAGCCTTGTTGCGCACCGCAACCTGTTGCATAGCTGCCAGCTCGGCTGCCGCATCCTCACCCTTCGCCTTTTTCTGGCCAATGAGCTTGGACACCCGATTGCGCTCGGCCTGCAGACCCTCAAGTTCGTTTTTTAATTCCCGCTGATGCTCATCCAGAACCTTGGCCCTTCCCCATGGGCTGTCCGCAGCCACAACATCATCGCCACGCCTGACCAGCGCCGCCTGCAAAAGCTCAAAACTGCGGCGAAACTCCTTGCGGTCGATCATACCTCTGCCCCGGCACCCTCGTCGGAACCGTCATCCAGGCCCCCATCATCATCCGCATGCTGCTCAACCACACGCACTGCACCAATCACTTTCTCATCCGCAGAACAATCAATCAGCTTCACGCCCTGCGTATTGCGCCCGATCACTGAAACCCCATTCAAGCGAATGCGAACCAAGCGCCCACTGTCGGTCATCATCATTACCTGATCTTCATCGGTCACCTGCAACGCAGCTATCATCAAGCCATTGCGACCACCGGTCTTCAAGGTGAATACACCCTGACCGCCACGCTTCTGGCTTGTGTATTCCTCCATCGCAGTTCGCTTCCCAAAGCCATTTTCGCTAACTGCCAACAAAGATGCACGCTCCACGACCAAAGCCATGGCAATCACTGTACTCCCCTTAGGCATTCGCATACCGGTCACACCACGCGTGGCTCGACCCATCGGTCGAACATCGGTTTCAGCAAAACGAATCGCCTTGCCACCGCTGGAGGCCAGCATGATCTCCTGCTCCCCATTGGTTACACGCACGGCAATCAGATCATCGTCATCATCCAGCCGAATGGCGATAATGCCATTGGCCCGGATATTGGCATAATCCGTCAGCAGGGTCTTCTTCACCACACCCTTCTTGGTGGCCATCACAATGTAGTGCTCACCATCGAACTCACGCACGGCCAGCGTGGCCGAAATACGTTCGTCCTTCTCCACCGGCAGCAAATTCACCAGCGCCTTGCCGCGCGTAGCACGCCCGGCCTGCGGTACTTCATACACCTTCTTGCGGAACACCCGTCCACGATCCGAGAAGAACAACAGATAATCGTGCGTCGAAGCAGTCATCAACTGGGCTACAAAATCCTCTTCCTTGGTGGTCATGGCCGTCTTGCCCTTACCACCACGCCGCTGCGCACGATACAGGGACACAGCATTACGTTTGATATATCCCTCGTTGGAAATGGTTACCACCATATCCTCTTCGGTAATCAGATCCTCCACCGAAAGCTCGGCTGTTTCGTCCATAATCTCCGAACGCCGTGCATCGGCATACTGATCACGCACTGCCTGCAACTCCTCAACAATAACCTGCATCAGCAGCTTCTCATCGGCCAGAATAGCCTTCAAGCGTGAAATAATGGCCTGCACCTCTTCAAACTCGGCTTTTATCTTGCCGCGCTCGAGTCCGGTCAACCGTTGTAGGCGCATCTCCAGAATCGCCTTGGCCTGCAGCTCCGAAAGCCCGAAGGTGCTCATCAAGCCTTCACGCGCCTCATCAGCAGTCTGGCTGGCGCGAATCAGCTTGATGACCGCATCAATATTATCCAGAGCAATCAACAAGCCTTCCAGAATATGAGCGCGCGCCTCTGCCTTAGCCAACTCGAACAGACAGCGACGGGTCACTACCTGACGACGATGATCGATGAAATAATCGAGAAATTCGCGCACGCCGCAAAGCTTTGGACGACCATCCACCAGCGCCAGCATATTGCAGCTGAAATTGCACTGCAGTTGGGTGTGCTTGTAGAGGTTGTTCAGCACCACCTCGGGGATTTCATTCCTTTTCAGTTCAATAGCAATGCGCAGGCCATCACGATCCGATTCGTCGCGCAGGTCGGAAATACCTTCCAGTTTTTTGTCACGCACAAGGCCTGCAATATTCTCAATCAAAGTTGCCTTGTTTACCTGATAAGGAAGCTCGGAAATAATCAGCGATTCACGCTTGGTACGCGGGTGAATCTCCACCATCGCTTTGGCGCGCATGGTCACCGAACCGCGCCCTGTCAGAAAAGCATCGCGCATACCCTTGCGTCCATAAATAAAACCACCGGTCGGAAAATCCGGCCCCGGCATGATCTCCATCAAAGTCTCATCATCAATGCCGGGCTTCTCAATCATGGCAATGGTTGCATTGATCGATTCAGCCAGATTGTGCGGTGGGATATTGGTTGCCATACCCACAGCGATACCCTGCGATCCATTGACCAATAGATTAGGGAAGCGCGCAGGAAGCACCTTCGGCTCCTGCAGGGATTCATCATAGTTGGGAGAAAAATCAACGGTATTCTTGTCGATGTCGGCCAGTAACTCTGCAGACAGGCGGCTCATGCGGGCTTCGGTATAACGCATGGCAGCTGGCGAATCACCATCCACGGAACCGAAGTTACCCTGCCCGTCGATCAGCATATGGCGCATGCTCCACGGCTGAGCCATACGAACCATGGCGTCATAGACCGCTGTATCACCGTGCGGATGGTATTTACCGATCACATCACCAACCACGCGTGCCGATTTCTTGAATGGCTTGTCGTGCGTGCTGCCCAAATCCTGCATGGCAAAGAGGATGCGCCGATGCACGGGCTTGAGACCATCGCGCGCGTCGGGCAGCGCTCGTCCGATGATCACGCTCATGGCGTAATCGAGATACGAACGACGCATCTCCTCCTCGATCTGAATCGGTACCGAGGTATCCAGCTGTTGTTCCATATATTCTCCCGTTTTCGCCCGGCTCACACCGGTAAAAACCATCTTTATCTGCCTGCCAGGTATGGTGCCCTCGACAGGATTCGAACCTGTGGCCTACGGTTTAGGAAACCGTTGCTCTATCCAACTGAGCTACGAGGGCAATCACGCAGGAATTGTAACGCTAAAAGGGTCACACCGCACCCCTGAAAAGGGCTGGGAAATCGCTCAGTCGTAGGCAATCAGACTATGTACAGGCACGTCCGAAACACGCTCTCTGCCACCCAAAGCTGTGAGTTCGACGACAAACAAACATGCCACCACTTCAGCACCCAGCTTACGCACCAGATCAACAGTGGCGCGCACTGTACCGCCGGTTGCCAACAGGTCGTCAACAATCACTACCCGATGCCCGGCTGATAGCGAATCACGGTGAATTTCCAACCGGTCCACACCATATTCCAGCTCATAATCTATGCTGTGCACATCGGCTGGCAGCTTGCCTGGCTTGCGCACCGGTACAAGCCCGATGCAACCATGCTGCGACAAGCCTGCGCCAAAAAGAAACCCGCGCGATTCGATGCCAACAATGGCATCAATATCCTGAGGAACAAAACGAGCCAGCTGTGAAATTGAGGCGCAAAAAGCCTCACCATTGGCAAGCAAGGGGGTGATGTCCTTGAATACGATGCCAGGCTTGGGGAAATCCGGTATATCGCGGATATAGTCGCACAGATTCACCACAGGTTTTGCATCACTCATTACATTTCTCCAGATTTATCTTGTTGTCTTTGCATCATTCGGCGCAGGCTTTGCAAGGCACCGACTTGCACCTGCCGGATGCGCTCACGCGTCACCCCCATCAAGCGCCCGATGGCTTCCAGCGTCCAGACTTCCTGACTGCCATCCAACCCAAAGCGCATGGAGACTACCTCACGCTCCTTGTCAGGCAACTGCACCAACCAACTCTCTAAGATATCCGCGCGAATACTGGCATCCAGATGATCCTCAGGTAGCTGCGCATTCTCATCCTCGGTAACGTCATAAAGGGTGAAATCCCCTTCATTATGCAGAAGTATATCGGTGCTTTCAGTAAATTGACTTGCGCCCTGTAGATCGTGCACGCGCTGCTCGCTCTTACCCAGACGCTCAGCAACTTCATGATCGGTTGGCTCGCGCTCCAACTCACCACGCAACTGGCCCACCGCCCGCATCATGGCGTTATATTCCTTACCGATATGCACTGGCAAACGAATGGTGCGTGCCTGATTCATAATGGCGCGCTCTACCGACTGACGAATCCACCAAGTTGCATAGGTCGAAAAACGGCAGCCGTGGGCATCGTCAAACTTTTCCACCGCCCGCATCAGCCCGATGTTGCCCTCTTCGATGAGATCATCCAGCGCCATTCCGCGATGCATATAGCGCCGCGCAATCTTGACCACCAATCGCAAATTAGCCTGAATCATCTGCTGGCGGGCAGCCTCGCTGCCCTTGGCAATGGCACGAGCCAGCGTCACCTCTTCTTCGGCCGTCAACAGCTCGTAGCGCGAGATTTCGCGCATGTACAAGGTCATCGGATCAACACTGTGGCCTCGTTTCATGACCCCCCCTGCATATCAGTCTCAATCTGAAGCTCAGCTTGATAATATGACAAGCCCGGTATGGACTGACAAGGCGTGGATGCGAGTGGCAGGGGCATACAGCTCATCGCCGTGGCAGATAGGCCTGCGGATCCACCGGTGTAGGCCCCCGCCGCACCTCGAAATGCAGATGTGAGCCAGCAGCCCGTCCGGTATGCCCGACACGGGCAATAATATCCCCCCGCTTCACTTGCGCCCCCTTGCCTACGAGATTGCGCTGATTATGGGCATAGGCTGTAAACATATCGCTGCTATGGCGGATAATAATAAGATTACCGTAGCCGGAGAGTCGATTGTCGGCATAAACCACTTTACCTGCTGCCGCCGCACGCACCGGCGTTCCCTCTTTGGCTGCAATATCGATACCGTCATGCGGCCTTCCATGGCGACGACCGAACCTGCTGCTCACCTTGCCATCAAGCGGCCAGCGCAGTTTCACCGCTCCAGACTTGCTGGACGAACGCTTGGCTGTCTTTTTCGCTGATTTCTTTTTTACCCTGCTGGGAGCCTTTATTTTCGACTTAACAGGCGGCTTCGGGCTTGCTGTATGGGTAGGCATATATGATGCCCTCGGGGCCTGGTTCCAGAGGCTGAGATGCTGACCTTCATAAATGGTATAAGGGGAGCGTAAATTATTGCGCCGAGCCAAAACCCGATAATCAAGATGATAGCGTCTGGCAATGCTGGCCAAGGTATCACCCGAACGCACCTGATAATTCTCGTGAGGCCCCCGCTGAGGCGCATACTGCACAACCGTGCTGAAACAACCGGAAAGCGTAAGCAGCAGGCATAAAAAGACTATCCTCAGTGCAATATCCATAATAGAGCAAACCCTGCAGCAACCAATACAACTACGGCAAGGGTAAGTATCTCGAAATGTCGCTCAACAAGCGCACGCAATCGATCCCCGCCCCAGCGTAACAATGCACCCTCCATGAAGAACCGGGCACCACGCGATACCAGGGTCGCTGCTGCAAAGCCCACGAAGGGCAGACCAAACGCACCGGCTGCGATGGTTATCACCTTGAAGGGAATAGGCGAGAACCCTGCCACCAGGACCACCCAGAGACCGTATTCGACAAATAGCTGCTGCACATGCTCGAACTGCTGCATGGCGCCATAAAATTCGAGTAAGGGTTGTGCCACACTGGCAAAAAGCAACATCCCGATGAGATAGCCAATGCAGGCGCCAAGCAAGGACCCCGCCGTACTGATCGCCGCAAATCGCAAGCCCAGTTCCGGCCGCCCCAAAGCGAGAGCCAGCAACAAAACATCGGGAGGAATCGGGAAAATACTGGCTTCGATCACAGCAACAAAAAATAGGGCCGCCTGAGCCTGCGGATGATCAGCCCAAGCGATCGTCCAATCGTAGCAGCGGCGCAACCACTTCGGTTTAAGCAACTGTATTAGCTGCATAGCAGCAACTTTGGCAGCCTGAGAGCACCCTTACCTTGTACAGCCTTCAGTAACGCTGGCCACCTTAGCAATACTTCACGCATCGCTCAGCCTCCTTGACCGGCAATCAAAGGCACAAAAGTGCAAGCATCAAAACGCTCTTCAACGAGTTCCGCACCACGTTTACGCAGGCGAATCAGCACGTGTGAGCTACCGCTGCCAAGCGGCATGACCAGCACCCCTCCATCACGCAATTGATCAACCCATGCCTGAGGGGTTTCACTACCGCCTGCCGCAGCCAACACGGCATCAAATGGGGCATACTCCTTCCAGCCCTGCGTGCCATCAGCACAGGTCAGCATCACATTGGCATGCCGCGCCGCCCGCAAATTACTGCGCGCACGTTCCGACAGGCTGAATATCCGCTCAATACTGTAAACACGGCGGCAAAGACGAGATAAAACTGCAGTCTGATAACCGCAACCGGTTCCTATTTCCAACACACGCTCATGCCCTTCCAGATTCAAGAGCTGGCTCATTTTAGCAACCATATAGGGTTGGGAAATAGTCTGCCCTTCGCCAATGGGGAGAGATGAATCCATATAGGCATGACTGGTCAGGGCCGCATCAATAAACATATGCCGTGGCACATGCAACATCGCATCAATCACACGAGGGTCGGTAATGCCACGCGCCACCAACTGATCCTCCACCATGCGTCGACGCGGGCGATCAAAGGTTTGGGTTGAATCATGCCGCCTCACAGCGAAAACGGCGATGGTGTGACTCTCAAGAAATGGTCGGGGCGGCCGGATTTGAACCGACGACCACTAGTCCCCCAGACTAGTGCGCTACCAGGCTGCGCTACGCCCCGGAACATATAAAAACGGTAACCATGAAGAGAATCAGGCGTCCAGCAAACGATGAATGGAGTCCAACTCCTGCCGAATTTTCCTGAGCGTATCCTGCGCAGAATTCTGCTCTACCAGTTGATCAATGTCACCATGTTGCAGACGCTTCTTGGCCCCCTTGATGGTGAAATTCAGATCATAAAGAAGATGCTTAATTTGCAGGATTGAGTAGATATCGCGTTGGCGATAGAAGCGGCGATTACCGCTCTTTTTAACCGGTTTAATATGATGAAATTCGGTTTCCCAGTAACGCAACACATGCGGCTCGATATCGCACAAGGTGCTGACTTCGCGTATAGCAAAAAAAAGTTTGTCTGGGAGGTCGGGGATTTGCACCCCAGCCTTGCGTAATGCCTGCATCTGACGTGTCACTCATCCCCTCCAACTACCTTCTGCTTCAGCAGATGGCTGGCGCGAAAGGTTACCACGCGGCGAGAGGAAATCGTAATCTCATCGCCTGTTTTTGGATTTCTGCCACGACGCGCATGCTTGGCGCGCACCATAAAATGCCCGAACCCGGAAAGTTTCACATCCTCTCCGCGCGTCAGCGTCTGACGAATAATATCCAGCACACTTTCCACGATTTGTCCGGACTCTTTCTTGGATAAGCCCACATGATTGTGTACGGACTCGGCAATCTCGGCCTTGGTCAACAAAATCCTCCATATCCCTTCATGGCAGTTAGAGCATTTGCCTAGAATTCACTTGTGACGTTAACCAGAACCCTTTGTTTAGTCAAAGGGTTTTTGGGCACTGAATGAATATCAAATGGCGATTCTTCCATCGTGGAGCAGCAATTGGCGGTCACATGCATCAGCCAAAAAGCGACTATGGGTCACCATGACAACCGCAGCACTCTCTTCACTGCATAGTTGCCGCATCGCTAGAAAAACCTCTTCAGCAGTATGCTCGTCCAGATTCCCCGTTGGCTCGTCTGCAAGCAGCAGGCGCGGCTTGCCAACCAGGCTACGCGCCACAGCCACACGCTGGGCCTCACCACCTGAAAGACGCCCCGGACGGTGAGTGGTACGCTCCGCCAAACCCAGACGACCAAGCAAATCCTCCGCTCTTGCAGCGGCTTTCTCCCGCCCGTCGCCTCGCACCAGCAATGGCATCATGACATTTTCCAAGGCGGTCAATTCGGGAATCAGATGATGCGCCTGATATACAAAGCCAATGGAACGATTTCGCAGCGCTGCCATTTCCGAAGGACTCAAGCCAAATAATTCCACGCCATCGAGATAAACTTCGCCGGCATCAGCTGGTTCCAGAGTCCCGAGAATATGCAGCAGTGTACTTTTACCGGAGCCAGACTGCCCTACAATGGCAACAAACTCGCGCTCTGCCACGTGCATATCCACACCACTGAGCACTCGAATTGCGCCACCGGGCGAAGTAAACGTCTTCTGCAATCCGCCCACTCGCAGCAAGGCCGAAGGGGCGGATGATGTTTCCGTCATGGATTTGCCGATTTTTGCCGGATAGCCTGAATGGTCTCCTCAGCTCGTTTGCGCAAATAGGCCTGCACAACCTGACGAACACTGGGATACTTCTCTGTAAGCAGATCAAAAGCAGAGCGCGACAGCTCCATCAGCTCCGCAGAACCCTTGGCAAGAATAGTCGCCGTGCGTGGCCGCCCGGTCAGCAGAGCAACCTCACCGAAAAATTCACCTTCACTCAGCGTAGCGCTAAACACCTCTTCGCCGGAGGGGCCGGTTACCGTCAGGGCAACAGAACCAGAGCGGATCAGATAGAAGGTATCACCAATCTCACCCTCCTTCATAATCAGATCATCATCCTCGAAGCTGCGCAGCGTAAACTGATCGGCAAGGGCCATCCTGACCTCGCCCGGAACCCCCTCAAACACAGGGGTAATCGCCAATACGCGAGCCAGCACACGCTGCCGATAAAATTCCTCAACGGTGGTTTGCATCTCCGGATACTTCTCAACCCAACTGTCAAAGGTGTCACGATTAAGCATCAGAATGGTGCAATCAACATCAGCAATCGCATCATCCTTACGTTCGACACGCGCCATAAAGGAGCGCTCACCAAAAAAGTCGCCTTCCTTGAGTTGCGAAAAAACCTGCTTTCTACCTTGCGCATCAGTTGCCAGCAAAGAAACCTGACCCATACCGATCAGGTAGAGATACTCTCCGGGAGAACCTGCCTGCCAAATCTCCTCACCGGCAGCCACGTTACGCAACTCAAGAGACTCAATGAATGACTCCAGCTGCTCGCCGGACATGCCCGACAACAAGGGTGTACTGGCTAATCCGGAGCGTAGGTTATCGGCGGCAGAAGAAGCATCCTTGCTGGAAGATGCAAAGGAATCGTCACCCTTGCCACCGCCGCGCTCCTCGGAAAGCTCGCGCAGTTTATCCTTAATCTCTGTCTTGCTGGGATCAATACGCAGAATAATTTTACTAATCGCAATGGCCTGAACCACAAACCCCTGCTCTGCGTAGGCCTTGGCAATCCTGGTATAATCGGCAACCGCTCTGTCGGCATCACCAGTCTTGGCACGCAGCTCGGCAACCTTGGCATAGACGTGCATATCTTCCGGCTTTTCTTCGTGGCACTGAATAAACAAATCCAGCGCCTGAGTATAATTACCAGCCAACAATTCTCGACCAGCATCCTCGCGAAGGGATTTGCCGGTTTTCTTTTCTTTCGAGCCAAAAAGCGAAAATTTACTCATAGCGCAAAGCATCCGCCGGCGGCACGCTGGCTGCGCGCCAAGCCGGATAACATGTGGCCAATAGCCCCATACAAAGACTTGCCATAATAACCATCATCACAGCAGAAGCATCAATGATGGAAGGAACATGGTCAATATAATATACATCTCCCGAGAGAATCGTTATACCGGTCACCTGCTGCACCCAAGCCAACAAAGCATCCAGCTTCCAAGCAAGTAGAAGACCGAAAACAGCTCCAAATAATGTCCCTGCTGTAGTCAGCATCGCGCCCATCAACAAGAAGATACGCATCACCGATGCGTGCGTTGCACCAATGGTTTTCAGAATGGCTATCTCCTTACGGCGCTCCATGACCACCATCACCAGTGAGGCGACCATGTTGAATACTGCAACAAGCACGATTAAGGAAAGAATGATCCCCATCACAATACGCTCCATGCGGAGCGCACGGAAAAAGGAATGGTGCTGCTGCATCCAGTCACGCACCCAAGCGCCAGCTGGCAATGCTTGGGCAAGCTCTGCGGCAACCACACCCGCCTGATTGCGATCCGCCAAATGGACCTCGATACCGCTCACGCTATCGCCTAGGCGATTGAGTCGCTGTACGGCCTCAAGGGGTGC
>Ga0316187_10000447_pt1 | contig 31950 bp, 29 predicted proteins | sample CroRivburrow1_MG_FD_204927 | JGI IMG/M metagenome (GOLD analysis project Ga0316187, IMG submission 204927) | Coastal sediment microbial communities from Maine, United States - Cross River worm burrow 1 | ecosystem: Environmental > Aquatic > Marine > Coastal > Sediment | place: USA: Maine... | reverse complement strand
GCCGGCGGGCCCGGTCCATCTCGCGTTTCTGCTCGCGCTCTTTGAGCTTCTGCCGCTTGTCGTATCGGCGGATGCCCTTGGCCAGGGCCATCTCGACTTTGGCGAGGCCATGCGTGAAGTAGATGGACAGGGGAACCAACGTCAGCCCGTCCTGGGCGATCCGGCCCGCTATGGAATCGATCTCGCGACGATGCAGGAGCAACTTACGCGGCCGGTCGGGATCGTGGCCTCCCCCCCGGGCGAATCCGTACGGCGCGATGTGCGCGTTGTTCAGCCACAGCTCCCCATCGCGGACGTCGCCGTAGCCGTCCTTGAGCTGCACCTGTCCGGCACGAAGACTCTTGACCTCGGAACCGACGAGCGCGATGCCGCACTCGAATGTCGAAACGATCTCGTAGTCGTGGCGTGCCTTGCGGTTGCTGACAACGACCTTGCGGCCGGATGTGTCCTTAGCCATTCGGCACGGAACACTACCGACTACAGAGACGTGCCACGGCGAATCTGCCCCCGGCTCCTACAAGTAGGGCGCCGGATCAACAGGAGTTCCGCCGATCCGTACCTCGAAGTGCAGGTGGGGGCCGGTGGCGAGGCCGCTACTACCGATGTAGCCGATCACCTCACCCGCAGCCACGTGGCTCCCGACGCTCACAAGGACTCTCGATTGGTGGGCGTAGAGGGTGGTCATCCCACCGCCGTGGTCAATAATCACGGTGAGGCCGTAGCCGCCGTACGTACTTGCGAGAAGCACCCTGCCGGCGGCACCGGCTCTGAGGTCCTGACCGTATGGCGCGGTCATGTCGACACCGGTGTGCATCCGCGTGTATCCCAGGATGGGATGGAGCCGGGGCCCGAACGCCGACGTTATCTTGCCGGGCACCGGCCTCACCAGCAGGCCGGGAGCGGAGCCGCCACTTCCCGACGATCCACGAATCAGATCCTCGAGGCGTTGCTGCTCGGCGTCGAGCCCGTCCAGCTCCGCCTCGAACTCGCCAATGAGGTCATCGAGGGTCGCCAACAATGCACGCTCGTCGTCGAGTTCGCGGCGCACGGTCGCCTCCCGGCTCTGCCTTTCAGACTTGAGGTCGGCCTGGACGAGCTCGGCCGCAGCCAGCGCCTCTCGCACCGAGGACAGATCGCGCTCCTGCTCCTCGATTCGGGCTTGCTGCCGTTCCTCCTCCCGACCGAGGGCCTCATAGCGGTCGATCGAAGCCGTCGACCGGTTGGCAACGGTCTCGAGAAAGTAGAGGGCACGGGCCAGATCGGAGACCTGTTCGGTCGAAATGAGCGCGGTCACCGCCTCCCCGGACGACTGGCGCATGTACCGGTGGCGAACCCAGTCCTGTGCATCGGTGCGACTCTCTTCCCGGCGGCGGCTCGTCTCCACCACCGACTCGTAGGCCGCCTGCAACTGTTGCTGGGTTGTGGCCAGCTCGGCCTCGTTGTCGGCCAGTAGCAGCCGGATCTCGCGTAGCGCCTCTTCAGACTCGTCAAGCGCCGCCTGAGCCTCCTGGAGCCGATCTCGCGCATCCAGGACCGAGTTGACGAATTCGGACCGGCCCGCGGCAGCCTCGTCTATCTGCGCCTCGAGATCCTCGATCCGGCCGAGAACATCGGCCAGCTCGTCGTCCAGATCGGCGGACGCAGTGACCGTGGGCAGAGCGATCAGGCCGACTGTCAGGGCAACGACGACTGCGCGGCGCTGCAGGCGGATCATGTCCGGATGTAGCGATGCACCGTGAGGCTGATCGCCGAGCCGATAGCACCAACGGCAACGCCAAAAACAACGATGAGCGCGGAGCGCTGTAACAGGAAGTCAGGCGACACCGTTAGATCGATCAGCGGGATTAGGCCCTGGATCTGATCGAAGCCGAGACGGTAGGCACCGAGACCGACCGCGACCGCGATCAACCCACCGATGAGCCCTTCGAGCATGCCCTCGAACAGGAACGGAACCCGCACGTACCAATTACTGGCACCGACCAGCTTCATGATCTCGATCTCTTCACGTCGCGCATAGACCGCCATATGGATCGTGTTGGCGATGAGTGCGACCGCGGCAACACCAAGGGCGATGGCCAGCGCCCAGGAGAAGACCTGGAGCCCGTCGCGCAGCGATATCAGCTGGTTGACGGCGTCTCCGGCGCTAATCACCAGCACAACGCCGGGGGTGGCCTCCAGCTGCGAGGCAATACCGTCGTAGTCCTGCAGGTCGGCCGGACGGATGCGGAGAGACGCCGGAATGAACGACGGGTCTTCTTCGATGATGTCGAGGAAAGACGGGTTGTCCGCAAAGATCTTCTCCGCGTTCTCGACAGCCTCCGGCTTGGAGACGTACGTGACCTCCTTGACGCCGGCCCACTGGGACACCTCAGCCTGCAGGCGATCGACGTTGCGCAAGTCGTCGCTGAGGAATGCCTCCACACGAACGTCTTCAGACCACTGCGCTGCGTTCGAATTGGCAATCTCGCCGAACATGAGCGTGCCAAACACCAGGAACAAGGACACGAACACTGCCAGCACGGCACCCAGGACGACCAGGCCGTTGCGGCCCATGTTGCGCAAGGCTTCCCCGAGCACATACTTCAGCCGACTCACGAGCCTTCCGCCCCCGGCTCGACAAAGTCTGCCTCCGCGCCATCCGATGCACTATCTGATGCATCCTCGCGACTGTCGGCTGCCTCCTCGAAACTGTCCTCTGCGCCCTGAGGACTATCTGGCGATTCTTCAAAAGCGCCCTCAGCATCCACCAGATCCGTGAGGTTATCCGCACCGTTCGGGTAGCCCTCATCGATTGGCAACTCCGCCAGTTCGGCCTCAGCCGCGGCCAGTTCGAGCTCGGCCCGGGACTGCTCCGGCTCGGTGGTGACGATCTCGGCGGGGGCTGCCGGCTCGGCCGTCACCCGCTGTTCGTAGGCGCCGCGTGACTGGTCGCGCACCACCCGACCGCGCTCCAATTGCACGACCCGGCGACGCATGGCGTCAACAATGGCGTGATCGTGGGTCGCCATCACGACGGTGGTCCCGGTGCGGTTGATCCGGTCGAGAATCCGCATTATGCCGACTGAGGTGGCCGGATCGAGGTTACCGGTCGGCTCATCGGCCAACAGAATCAGCGGGCGGTTCACGAACGCCCGCGCCACCGAGACCCTTTGCTGTTCGCCACCCGACAACTGCCGCGGGTACCTGTCGGACTTGGCGGACAGACCAACGAGCTTGAGGACTTGAGGCACCTGATTGCGGATCAGATGGCGCGGGCGCCCGGTCACCTCGAGAGCGTAGGACACGTTCTCGTAAACCGTCTTGTTGGGCAGCAGCTTGAAGTCCTGGAACACCGTCCCGATCGCGCGTCGCAGATGGGGCACTTTCCAACTCGGCATCTTCGAGACGTGCTTGCCTGCGATCCAGATGTCGCCGTTCGTGGGCTGCTCTTCGCGCATCATCAGACGAATAAGGGTCGATTTACCCGATCCGGAGGGACCGACGAGGAAGACGAATTCACCCTTGGTGGCGTCGATCGACACGTCCTTGAGTGCCACGACGCCACCGTCATAGAGTTTGGTGACGTTCTCGAGACGAATCATGCGCTTCTAGTTGGCCCTCAATTGCGGATTGGATGCCGGGTGTCCCCGGCGCAGCTGAACGCCCCCCGATGTCCGCCGGCCCCGGATGGTACCAGTGGTGCAAAGAAACGAGTTGCTTCCCAGAAGGCCGTTCGATATCGGGCTCGGCAGTGCCTCCTCAGCAGGAGACCATCGTCTCGCCACTGGCAAGGAAGTCCGCCGGCACCGAGTACGAATCCGCGTCAACGATGAAATCCGGAGTGGGTGCCGACTGCGCCGTGCTGGTGGATCCGACGAAATCGCCGTCGACTACGCGCTCGATCGTGGCAAACAGAAGCCCCTCCTCGGCGGTCGGGACCTCGGTGACGTAGTAGGCAAGAGCGCCGCATTCGCGGAAACCTGCGGGCGGTTCGGCGAGTTTGACCCTGTTCTCGGGATCATCACAGCCGCCCGGCCCGCTCTCGCTGTTCGAAACGAAGCTGAACGTACCCGCCTGATGGATCGAGGCTCCGGGACACTGCGGGCCGCTGGCGGCCGTATCCCAGCCCTTGAATACCGCGACCCACAGACCTGTCGCCTGCGACTGGTACCAGTAGATCATGACGGAGCCGTCCGGGAACGGCAGATCCTCCGGTGCAAAGTCGCCATAGGCCGCCATGAAGGCGTTGACCGGGGTCGGCACAATCTCGCCAGTGACCGCGGGCACAGCCGTGGCCATCGTTGTCGGCGCAGTCGATGTGGTGGTCGTGGTTGTCGTGGTGGTTGTCGCCGGCGTACTCGTAGTCGGACTGGAACTCGTCGTTGAAGCCGCCGTGGAAGGCGGAGCAGATGACGAGCTGTCAGCCGAGTCGTCACTCCCCCCGCAGGCCGCTCCAATCAATCCGAATACCAAAATGATCGCGCGCAGTCTCATCTCCCGAACCCCTCATATCGACATAGTGTCGAAAAAGATAGCCACCGCGGGGCGCTAGTTACGCGGCGCGGGCTCGGCGCCAATGCAAATACGCGTCAATGAATCGATCGATGTCGCCGTCAAGAACAGCCGAGACGTTGCCCACCTCTTCGTCGGTGCGGAGGTCCTTGATCATCTGATACGGCTGGAGCACGTATGAGCGGATTTGGCGGCCCCAGGCAGCCTCGTTCTGCTCGCCGCGGATTGAATCGATCTCTTTCAGCTGCTCCTGACGGGCATGCTCGGCCAGTCGTGACGCGAGAATCTGCATCGCCCGATTCTTGTTCTGCAGCTGTGACCGTTCGTTCTGGCAGGCGACGACTATGCCCGTCGGCAAATGAGTGATACGAACCGCCGAATCCGACGTGTTGACGTGCTGTCCCCCGGCGCCCTGCGATCGGTACGTGTCTATCCGCAGATCGTCCTGATCGATCTCGACGTCCGTAGTCTCGACTTCGGGCACAACGTCCACTCCCGCAAAGGAGGTGTGGCGGCGCGACGCCGAGTCGAACGGACTGATCCGCACGAGCCGGTGAACGCCCCGTTCGCCCTCAAAGTTGCCGTAGGCGAAGTCGCCCCGAATCGTGAGCGTCGCCGACTTGATACCGGCCTCGTCCCCAGGGGAGATGTCGTCGATGACGTACGTGTACCCGGCGCTTTCGAGGTGCCTGGTGTACATCCGCAGCATCATCTCCGCCCAGTCCTGGGCGTCAACCCCGCCGGCGCCGGCGTGAATGCTGAGGATCGCCGGCCGGTCGTCATACTCGCCGAAGTAGAGGGTTTCCCGCTCCAGGAAGTCCATCTCGGAGTCCAGGGCGATCAGCTCGGCCACAACCTCTGCGGCCGTCTGTTCATCGCCCTCTTCTGTGGCCATCTCGAGCAGAACACCGGAGTCCTCCAGGCGGGCTTCGAGCCCGTGGACCCGTCCGATCGTGCCCTCAAATCGGGCAAGGCGCCGGGTTACCTCGCGCGCCTCATTCGGGTTGTCCCACAGACCGGGAGCTGCCGCCTGCTCCTTGAGCTTCTCCAGCTCGGCCTCTTTGCCCGCGATGTCAAAGGAACCTCCGGGCGTCGTCGAGGCGGGCGCGCAGCTCCGCCATCCGGGCTCTCGGATCGAAATCTTGGGGTACGGCGTCCATAGTTGGCGGGATGGTAACCGCCCGCGGCCCGTTACCAGCGGCGGAACTCTTCGCCGATGGTCCGCAGCTGGTCGAAGAACTTACTGAGCCTGCGCGGCACACTCCCTGCCACCTGCACGAGATGGGGGTTGGCGACAGCATCGGCAACGCGAGAAACGCCCCGCCGCAGCTTCTGCGCCCACATCCTGAACCCGAGGAAGACGCCCCCACCCGCCAATGCGGCCACACCGGCGCCGACGGCAACATTGTCGAGGCCGAATCCTCCAGCATCGAAACCGGCCGAGACGCCCGCGGCGGCCGCACCGACGACCCCACTACCGACGAGAAGCCCAACGGCGATCTGTCGTAGGTTTGATGTATCGGCCTCGACGCTGATCACCTGGTTCCCAACGGTGAGCGGCATGATCGAGTCGGAGACGCTGCGGGCGCTGCGCAGCGACCCGTCACCCTGCGCCAGATTGAACGCCGTCTTGATCGCCGCAATGGGATTGCCGTCACGATGCCACGTCGCACCCTCCATGTTCCCCGTGTGTTTGCGCAGGCCCTCGTTGCTGGCCAGCCAGTAGTCGAGAACGGCTCGTACCCGGTCGGGCGCCGCGGCGACAGTGCGGCTCTCGGCAATAGCTTTCGGCATCAGGTTGCGCGACAGCCAGCCCGGATCCTCTTCCTCGATCCGCACCAATTCTTCGGCCATCGCCTGCTGGAGGTGCTGGCTATCGATCCCCAGTTCATCGGCGATCCGGCCCAGCGCATCCGCATCGATGACATCGCGACCGGGAGCCGAGGAGTCCATCTGGAGCCCGATAGCCCGCTCCAGGATACGTTCGACATCGTCACTCGAGAGCTGCTGAAGGCGCTCCGAGACCGTGTCGCGGGTGTGCCCCTCATCCCACTCGGGTGCCGGCATCTGGCGGTAGGTCATAGAAGAAAGGATAGGGCAAGGACTCAGTATCCAGTACTCAGTATCCAGTACTCGGTACGCGGGTGACCTGTTCGCGAATACTGATTGCTGAGTACTGAAGCGAGGCCTCCGAGCAGTACTGGGTACTGGCCTTCTAGGCAGAGAGTGGTTCCGCGCCGGGCTTCCCGTGGCAATGCTTGTACTTCTTGCCTGAGCCACAGGGACATGGCGCGTTGCGACCCACCTTGTCCTTGTTGCGCACCGTCTTGGCAGCAGCCTGGTTCGGGGCATTGGTCACGATCGACTTGGGACGCTCCGGTTCTGCTTGTTTGACCACCTCGACGTGATAGAGGTAGCGGCACGCGTCGTACTTGGTCGTGTCGACGACCTCTGTGAAGAGATCAAATCCTTCGCGCTGGTATTCCACGAGCGGATCGCGCTGACCCATCGCCCGTAACCCGATGCCGGCCCGGAGATAGTCCATCTCGGCGAGGTGCTCTCGCCACTTGTTGTCAATGATCGACAGGACGACTGTGCGCTCCAGCTTGCGCATCACCTCGGAGGTCAGTTCGGCTTCACGCCCGACGTAAGCAGCCTCGGCTTCCTCTTGGTATGCCTCGATAACCTCTTGCGCCTGCAGGTCGTCGGGGTTGTCGAAATTCGACCGGGAGATCTCACTGGGATACAGCGTCCCGATCCGGGCCTCGAACTCCTGCCAGTCCCACTCGATCGGATCCAGGTTCTCGGTCATCTGCAGTATCTGGTCCTCGACGACGTCCCGACGCCACTCGGCGACGAGGGCTTCCGTGTCACCGCCTTTGAGAACCATGTCGCGCCACTTGTAGATGATCTGGCGCTGCGTGTTCATCACCTCGTCGTACTTCAAGACGTTCTTGCGGGTCTCGAAGTTCTGTGCCTCGACCTGGTTCTGGGCCCGCTCAATCGCCTTGGTGACCATCTTGTGCTCAATGGGGACATCGGGCGGGATCTTGAGCCGCTCCATGATCGACGCGACGCGGTCGTTGGCGAAACGGCGCATCAGATCGTCTTCCAGCGATAGGTAGAAACGGGACTCCCCCGGGTCTCCCTGGCGGCCGGAGCGGCCCCGCAGCTGATTGTCGATGCGACGTGAATCGTGGCGCTCGGTGGCGAGAACATAGAGCCCGCCGAGCTCGAGGATCTTGGTGCGCTCGACGTCGGTCTCCGCCTGGTGGCGATCGACCGCGGCTTGCAGCTCGGCCTCATACTCGTCGGATTCCGGCTCGATCCCCTTCTTCATCATCTCCGCCAGCCCCAGTTGGTCCGGATTGCCACCCAACTGGATGTCGACTCCGCGGCCGGCCATGTTTGTCGCCACGGTCACCGCGCCGAACTTGCCGGCCTGGGCGATGATCGGCGCCTCGCGAGCATGCTGCTTGGCGTTGAGCACCTCGTGGTGAATGCCTTGCTTGCGGAGGTAGGCCGAGAGCCGCTCCGACTTCTCGATGGAGACGGTGCCAACGAGGATCGGCTGACCGGCCGCATTACGTTCGACGATGTCACTGACGAGGGCGTTGAACTTGGCGTCCTCGTCGATGTACACGACGTCGGGCATGTCGGCTCGCGCAATTGGTTGGTTGGTGGGGACGACAACAACGTCGAGTCCGTAGATCTCCATGAACTCGCTGGCTTCGGTCTTTGCCGTTCCGGTCATGCCCGCCAACTTGTCGTACATGCGGAAGTAGTTCTGCAGCGTGATGGTGGCGAGGGTCTGGTTCTCCTCTTTGATCTTGACGCCCTCTTTGGCCTCAATCGCCTGGTGCAATCCCTCGGAGTAGCGGCGCCCGTCGAGTACCCGGCCGGTGAACTCGTCAACGATCTTCACCTCGCCCTGCTTGAGGAGGTAGTCGACATCGCGGTCGTACAGCTCTTTGGCCTTGAGGGCGACATCGAGGTGGTGGATGAGATCGACGTTCGAGAAGTCGTAGAGGTTGTCAACTCCCAGGATCTGCTCGACCCGATGGACCCCCTCCTCCGTCGTCATGACCTGGCGCTTCTTCTCGTCCACCTCGTAGTGCTGATCGGACCGAAGGCTCGAGGCGATGCGGGCAAAGTCGCGATACCACTTGCCGGTCTCGCCAACCCGGCCCGAGATGATCAGCGGGGTACGCGCCTCGTCGACGAGGATCGAGTCGACTTCGTCGATGATGGCGTAGGGGTGACCCCGCTGCACCTGATGCTCGGAATGCATCGTCATGTTGTCGCGGAGGTAGTCGAACCCAAACTCATTGTTGGTGCCGTAGGTGATATCGGCCGCATATGCCGGGCGTCGCTCATCCGGGCTCATGTTTGCCTGGATGAGGCCAACCGAGAGGCCGAGGAACCGATGGATGCTGCCCATCCAATCGGCGTCACGGCTTGCCAGGTAGTCGTTGACCGTCACAACGTGCACGCCACCGGCCATTCCGTTGAGATAGGAGGGCATCGTCGAGACGAGTGTTTTGCCTTCGCCCGTGCGCATCTCGGCAATCATCCCGCGATGCATCGCACCGGCCCCGATGACCTGCACGTCGTAGTGACGTTGCCCGAGAACACGACGCGCCGCTTCGCGGACCACCGCGAACGCCTCCTCTTCGAGGTCGTCTGGGGTGGCACCGTTGTCGAGACGCTGGCGAAATTCGGTGGTCTTGGCTCGGAGCCCGTCGTCGGTGAGCGCCTCAATTCCCGGTTCCAGGGCGTTGACACGCAGCACCAGCGCTTCGAGTTCCTTCAGCCGCTTACCCTCGCCAGCTCGGAGGACTCTGTTGAAGACTGACATCAGGACGGCAGTCTAGAGAGAGTCGGAGAGTTAGCGATCACATCAACTGCACCGGGTCAGCCGACCTCGACCGAGGAATCCAGATTCTCGAGCAATGCAGCCGGATCGATACCAACGTGCTGGGCGAGCAACTGGCGGGAAACATCTCGGGGGTGCAGTGCGAGCGGTTCCGGATCTATCTCACGCCCGGTCGGGTCACGTACCAGGAGAGCGTCCAACGGGCCGCCGGGCTCGCTCGACTTGCTCACCACAACGGCCAGAGCCCCACCCTGAACCTCCAGAATCGATCCCGGCGGGTAGATGCCCATCATGTCTATGAACGTTCGCACCAGGTCCGGGTCATAATTGCTGCCGGCGCCGGACAGGAGCGCATCAAGAGCGTGGTTCGGTGTCTCTGCCCGTCGATACGAACGCCGGGTTGTGATGGCATCGTACGTGTCCGCCACGGCCACCACGCGGCTGTACACGTGGGGGCGCTTCTCTCGCTTGATTCCCGGATAGCCGGACCCATCGAAGCGGGCATGATGCTCGAAGGCGACCGTCGCCGAAATCTCGTGACCGGGCCCGCCGGCCGCCAGGATCGCCAGCGCCCCTTCCTGCGGGTGCACAGTGATCTCTTTCCACTGCTCTTTGTCGAGCCGGCCCGGATAGTTGAGAACCGACGTAGAGACGGCGGTCTTGCCGATGTCGTGGAGAACCGCACCGACTCCGATCGGGATCAGATAGTGCCGGTCGATCCCGATCATGCGCCCTATCGCCAGCGCCAGGATGCAGGCGTTGACCGAGTGATAGAACGTGTACTCGTCGTGGCTCTTGACGGTCGAGAGAAGCAAGCTGGCACTCGACTGCGAAACGGATTGCTCAAAAAGACCCTCCACGGCGGTCACCACCGGCGCCATCTCGAAGCGCCCGTCCGTTCGCATGGCGCCGGTCACTCCGCGCAGTGCGTCCAGACTCGAAACGTACGAGCGGCGCAGCTCACTGGTAGGGGCCGCTTCGAGGTCTTCGGGAGTCAGATAGCGCTCGTTGAGCAGGATCGAGCCGTCCGCCGGGAAGTCGGCGGAAACATTGGCGAGCAACGCGGACAGATCGAGCAGGTCCTGGTCGGTAACAGGATGAAGGGCGGTCACCGATTCGATGCCGCGGTCGTCGAGCTCGCGGATGAACGAGTGATACTCGAGCGACACATGCGGAAGGATCGTCCGGTTCAGGTAGAAGGCGTTCTCCATTGCCGAGATGACTACCTGCCCGCCTTCCGGCACGAGGTCGTCGCTGGCGCCGCGCAGCGCCATCAGCGCCTCCATGGTGAGCGGGTGTCCTGTCGGATACAGCCCCATCTGGCGGACCAATCGGCGCAGCCCCTTGAGCCAGGCCCCCGTCAGCTTCTCGCTCATGCAGCCACTCCCGACACTATCCGACGAGCTTGGGCTCGCAGCTCACGATTTCTACGCCGGAAGACCAACCGGCGGCTGGCCATCCGCTCCATTGCCTGGTGAGCCGTCTCGGTATTGCGACCACCAAGAACGGCAATCATCGCCGCCAGCACCTCCGGAGAGTGTTTGCCCGTCTCGAGATCACGAATCAGTGCCGATTCGAAGGCAACGGAGTCGAAAGTCTTGGCCAGCGAGACGGCCGCATCCCGGACGAGGGGGTGCGGATCCGCCAGCATGCGCAGCACCGCGCTCGCGGCCTCGCTTCGCTGGATCCGGATCAACGAACGGAGTGCTTCGGCGCGCACACGATGGTCGTCGTGCTTCAGGAGGCGCAGCACCGGACCGACGGCAGCTTGCCTGCCGGTCTTACCGAGGACGGTCGCCAGATTCCGAATCAGATACCAGCGCTCATCGAGCAGGTAGTTGTCCAGGGCAAGCGGATCTTCGGTCACAGCCGGAACGAGCAGGGCGGTGATAGTGCGACGGGTGCTCTGGTCCTCCGTGGCGGCCAGCATCCCGACTAGGGCATCAACGGCCGAGGCGCCGATTGTCTGGAGAAACCGGACGGCGTCTTCCGACAGCTCGTCGCCAACCTCGGCGTCGAGGACGAACTTGAGGATGTCGGGCCGTCCCAACTTGTCAAGCCCCTCGCGCACTTGGGCCCGGCGCTCGCGAGGGAAAGGCGCCTCCACCATGATCTTGTCAAGGAGTGCCTGGGCCGCCGGCAAATCACCCGCCCGAAGGTGGCGGGTGATGCGGCCGGTCCAGACCCGGACGACACGAGCGAAGCGGTCGTCGCGATCCTCACACTCGAAGAGCCCCCGCAAGACATCTCCGACGAGGACATCTCTAGCGACGGGTTGGGTCATCTCAGAGCGGAGGGCTGCGAGCAGTTCCTCATGCCCTGCCCGGTCCCGGTCGACGGTCGAAAGCACCTGGGCGATACGGCTCGACACCGCCTTCTGGGTCGGCAGCATGTCATCGTCCACCATGCCGAAGACGCTTGAAAGCGGCCGCCCGGTCTCCTCGGCGACATTGATCGCGTAGTTGCGGAGCGATTTGGCACCGACCTCAGACAGCTCCGGGAGAAACTGACCCAGTTCGGTCTCGGTCAGCTGGTCGAGGAACAGCCGGTGGTTGTCGTCCGTGGCGTCCGTGAGCACGGCTTCGAGGACGCCCAGCTGCAGATCCCGAGGCAGGTAGAAGAAGGACTCGAGGAATGAACGGAACTCGCGCCACGGGTCGTTGTCCCCTTCCCGCAGAACGGTGCCCGGAACGAAGGCTTCGTCCGCGATCGGACTCGCCTGGTCGTGCAGCCCCCAAAGGCCGGCGAAGTAGGTCTCCGGCGAGAACTCGGGGCCGCCCTCATCGACAAGAAGGCCGGCGATCTCGTCGGGGTCGGCGCCATGGAATGCTGCCGCGGCTGCCGGCGACATATTCTCGGTGAGGATGAGGGCGGGCCGGCCGTCGCCATCATCAGTGAGCACGAGCAAGCCGCGCTGCTGGATCTGGATTCCGGTAGCCGGCACCTCCCGTAGGACCGCCCGAATGCCGCCGATCTCACGGACATGCGAATCGGACAGAGCAATGGCCCGGAAGAATCCCACGAGGCCGTCGAGCGTGGCGCCACCAATGAACTTCACGTACTCGATATCGTGGAGGAACATCTCGCGGGCAAGGCGCTCGGCCCCCTCCCGCTCGATGGGCAACGGCTCATCACCTAGCAAGAAGCGTCCGGGCCCGACTGCCACGACAAGAGGAGGAGTGAGGGGATCGGCCAGCGCAACAACGGCCCGGGTGAATGCCGGCTGCTGTGAAGGATCGGGATAGAGCGTGAATGTGGTCCAGGCGGTAGCCAGGGCCTCCACCAGAGCCAGCGCACGCTCGAGAGCCGAATCCGGATCGCCGTTTCGGCTCATCGCCTCAGCCGATCGAAACCAGATTCTCCCGAACGGCGTAGAGGACCGCTTCGTTTCGAGAGTGGAGACCGAGCTTGTCGAGGATGTTGCGGATGTGGTTCTTAACCGTGTTCTCGGAGATGAAAAGCTGTTCCCCGATAGACCTGCTGGTCAATCCGCGGGCGACGAGTTGCAGTACCTCGATTTCGCGGCCTGTAAGAGTTGGCTTGCGCGCCGCCAGCAGCTCCTGGTGACGGAGCAGCTGGCGGGTCACGTCAAACAGCTTGCCGGCCATCTGACTAGAGACAACGGCTCCCCCTTTGGAAATCGCCGCTATCGAGTCGACAAGCTGGGGAAACGGCATGTCCTTGATGATGTAGCCGCGGGCGCCCGCCTTGATCGCCGACAACAGATCCTCTTCGGATTCGCTACCGGTGAGCAGGATGACCTGGGACTGAGGGGAGACGGCGGTGAGCTTCTCTACCACCTCGAGCCCTGACAATCCGGGCATCAGAACGTCGAGGAGCACAAGGTCGGGAAGCAAGCTTTCAGCCTTCGCCACGGCCTCTTCAGCGCCTTCAGCTTCTCCGATCACGTCGAAACCGGCATCACGGAGAGCCGAGGTCAAACCTGCCCGGAACAGCGGAACATCGTCAACTACAAGCAATCTTGTCATTGGGGTTCAATCAGTCCTAGTGAGCCGTCGTCGCGGTGATAAAGCACACAGTGCTGACCACTATTGGCGTCAAGGAAGAAGAAGAACGAGTGTCCGATCATCTCCATCTGCAAGGCCGCCTCCTGTGGCGTCATCGGCCGCATTTCAAAGCGCTTGATTCGAACGATCTCGAACTCTGCACTTGGAGGTTCATCGGAGGTATCCGGGGTGTCATTGAGAGGTTTGTTTCCGCGCGGACGCGAACGATGAACGAGGCGGTCTTTGAGTCGCCGAAGCTGGTTCTCGAATTTGTCGACCGCTTTGTCCAGAGCCGTCCGGTCGTCAGGGCCTTCGCCTTTTACCCGAACTGTATGCCCGGCGGTGTGGCTCGTAATCTCGACCCGAAAACGTGCATCCCCCTGGCGCGGGTTACGACGCTCGGTGAACTCGACGTCGGCTACAACGCCGTCGTCGAGGATGCGCCCAGCGTGACGCACTCGATCGTCGGCCAGATCCTGCAACTGGGCCGAAACCTGCATATTGCGACCATGAACTCGAACGTCCACTCCGACTCCTTCCGGATACGAGAAAAGCGGGTTTGCCTAGCCGGGCACCCGCGACAAAACGCCAAACGACCCGGAGGTGACCACACGGCGATTCATGGTCGGGATTCGACCCATGTGTGCCGTGGGGCCGTGCTGTCACGCAGCCTCCTCGAGGCGGTTGGCGCCTTAGATACGACCATCATACCCGGAGACGTCGCAGAAATGGCCACGAATGTCTCCTGGTTTAGAGCCGCCGCGGCCCCTCGCAGCGTCGCTCCGGAAGTGATCACGTCGTCGACGAGCACCACCGCACCGGTCACCCGACTACGCAGCGAGAAGGAAGGAGGCTTCCGCCGGGACATCTCCCGGCCGGCGTGGCCGGGCCACCACAGCGGGGGCGCCAGTGCCGCGACCACAGGAAGATCGAGGATTCGCCCCACACGGCGCGCCAATTCCTTCGCCGGATCGACGCCGTAGATAACCCGGCGCACTGTGGCGCGGGGCAGGGGTACCAGAACGGCCGTCTCAGGCGGCACCAGCGGCGCCATAGCTGCACTCAGTACGTCCGCGGCACTCGACAGACCGTGGTACTTGAGGCGATGCACCAGCATCCGGCCCGTCGCTGAGTGGTGGAAGGCGTAGCTCACCGCGACACCGCCGGCGAAGCCGGATCGGCCGGGCATCAGGCGGCGCCGGCACGGCAGACACAGCGGGCCGATTGTCCACTCACCACAGGCAACACAGACGGGCATGTTGGTCAAAGTACGAGAATTCGACGCCGGACACTAGTCCCCTCACCGTCCCCCAATCTGGACCTTCCCTGCTACCCACAGTGGTTTATGGTGAGACAACGGGCAAACGATTGGTGAGGAGACCTATGACGGTGGATGTCGTCGCGGCACGCGAGCGCGATCGACGCCGGCGATTGAGCCGGGTCGCGGTCGCGCTGGCACCGCTGGCACTGTGGATGTGGTGGCGAATCATCGCCGGCAACCCGGTCTCACCGGGTTTCCCGGACCTGCCGGCCGACGTGATCTTCTGGCTGCCCGGCATCGTGCTGGTGCTGCTCCTGGCGACGGTCTTTTTGGCGCCGATGCTTGGCGCCGGACGGTCGCCGCACACCATTTATCTGCCGGAGCAGATCGAAGTGGGCTTCGACGACGTCAAAGGCCTCGGCGCCGTCCTGAACGAGGTGAGCCACACTCTCGACGTCTTCCTCAACCACGCACGATTTCGTGACGAGATGGGGGGCTCCCCGCGGCGCGGAGTCCTCTTCGAGGGGCCTCCGGGGACCGGCAAGACCCACATCGCCAAAGCAATGGCCAAAGAGGCCGGAGTGCCGTTCCTCTATGTGTCTTCGACTGCGTTCCAATCGATGTGGTACGGCGCCACCGCGCGGAAGATCCGCACCTATTTCCGCCACCTGCGCAAAGTCGCACGCCGCGAGGGCGGCGCCATCGGGTTCATCGAAGAAATCGACGCCATCGCGACCGCCCGCGGCGGGCTTGCCATGGCGCCGGCCGGTGGCTCGGTTGTGAACTCGACAATCGCCTCCGGAACCGGGGGCGTCGTAAACGAGCTCCTCATCCAGATGCAGAGCTTCGACGAACCGACCCGCAAGGACCGGGTGCGTAACGCCGCGGTACGCGGTATCAACCGTTTCCTGCCACCACACCGCCATTTCAAAACGACGGCCTCGTCATACGCCAACATCCTTCTGATCGGCGCTACCAATCGAGCCGACAGCCTCGACCCGGCGCTGATGCGCCCCGGCCGGTTCGACCGGGTGCTCCATTTTGCGCTGCCTGGTCGGGATGACCGGCGCGATCTCATCCAGTATTTCCTGTCGCAGAAGTCTCACACACTCGATCTCGACGATGCCGACGCGATCGACGACGTGGCTGCCGGCACCATGGGCTACACGCCCGCTTCGCTGGAGCGGCTTTTCGACGAGGCTCTGCTCCAAGCGCTGCGCGACGACAGAAACGCATTGACGCGCGAGGACATTCGCAACGCTCAACTCGAGGTCGAAATCGGCCTCCCCAATCCGGTGGATTACTCGATCGAAGAACGGCTCACCATCGCCACTCACGAGGCCGGTCATGCTGTGATGGCCTACGTGGTGGGTGCCGGGCGCCGACTCGAGCTTCTCTCGATCGTCAAGCGGAGGGAATCGCTCGGCCTGCTGGCCCATCGAGAAATCGAGGAGCGGTTCACGCAACGCGCAAGCGAGATGAAGGCGATGTTGAAGATCGCCTTTGGTGGCATGGTCGCCGAGGAGATCTTCTTCGGGGAATCCGGGACCGGCCCTGCCGCCGATTTGGCCGGCGCCACCAAACTCGCCGTCGACATGGTCGGTTCATATGGCCTGGGTGACACGCCGACATCCTTCCGCGCCGCCGACAGCGGGGCGCTCGGCGGAGACTTCGTCGCTCAGGTGCTCGCCGACCCCAAGGCACGCAAGGCGGTAGACCGGATCCTGGCGGATTCCAAGTACGACACCACCCGAATCCTGGCGGACCATCGCTACCTCGTGGAAGCCCTCCGCGGGGCCTTGCTCGAGCGAGAAGAGTTGGACGGTGAGGCCATCTTGGCGGTCCTGCGCCGGGCCGAGTCGGAGGCGCTGGCGGGCAGCAAGGCGCTGGTCGACCTGCGTTCGCGGAACCCGCGCATCATCGAGATGAGCCCGGAACGTACCCCCAATCGCTCCGACGATCCGGATCGAAACGTCTAGACACGGGTATCTAGGCGGAGCAGAGCCCCGGAGCAGCATCGACTAGCAGCCGCAGGAGGCGATACGAGACGTGCGCTCCCGCGCACTCAGATCGGTTCTAGGTCCGGAAAGCATTGACGGCCATCACCAGAGCTGGGTTGCCGCCAACCAGAAACGCAACCTCGACTGCTTCGTTGATCTCCTCCTCCGTAGCTCCTGCAGCACGCGCATTGTTGGCAATAGCAGCGCACCCGTCGGGATGGGCTACGACGGCATCAACAACCATCGTCATGAGGATCTTGTACTTGGCGGGGATGGCGCCATCCTTCAGAACACTCTGGTGCAGCGCGAAATGACGCTCAACAAATTCCGGATCGCGCTCTTGCAGCGGCTGGATCCACTTCGGTCGGCCCACGTCCGTCATTCGTCCTCCTCTTCATCGCTGACTGAAGTATGGCCGCTACCGGCTGCTGGGGCTGGATCAGCTCTCCGGTCCGCCAGGATCTCGAATCGTGAGTCCCCCAGTGGCCCTCCCCGCCACATCCCCGGTGGGATATAGCTCAGCCGGCTCCTGCTCGCTGGGGATGAGGCGCCGTTCGGTCGCCGTTCGTCTGCCGGGCTCGTGGTTGCTGGCGACGGGGGATGTTCCGTTCGAATGACGGGCCTCGAGGCGCCGTTTGGTCGCCGCCCGTCGGGTCGGCTCGAATTGCTGGCGAAGGCAGTGCGCCGCTCGGGTGACCGGCTGCGGGCACGTAAGGTCGCCGCCGCTGTTGGCGGGCTCGTGGTTGCTGGCAAAGGGAGCGGACAGGTAGGTGTGTTTGGGTGGTTCGGGGTGATCGCGGGTTGGTGTCAAGGCGCATCCAGGTTGCTGCCGGCCGAATCTCGTCCTCGGGTTGTCGCAGCGGAAATTCTCGGAATTTCTTTGTATACCAATGGTTTTCGACCGGTTTCTGTCACACCCTGTTGGCATTATGGGAACCATGTTGACCACAACACCAGAGATCCAACGAGTACTCGACGAGTTCGACTCAGTCGACACCATGGAACAAGAACTGGTTCGCCTCGAAGGACTCATCTCTAGAGTCCGGGCCCGGCAGGTAGCCATCATTGGGGCTGTTGATCACCTCCAAGTCCCCTACTGGGACGGGACCCGCTCCCTGAAGGAATGGATTGCGGGTCGCCTCGATATCCAACCCCGCAACGCCGCCGACCTTGCCGTACTCGCCAAGGCCGAGGCGGGTCCGATCCGTGACTCCCTCAGAGCAGGAGTGGTCTCTGTGGACCGGGCCGCTGCTACCGCCCGGCTCGCTAACAGCGGAGCCGACCAAGACGTCCTCGATCACGCTGATGGGGTCTCGGTTGGTCAGATCGGCCAGTTAGCAGCCCGGCACCGCCGGATGACCCCTGTAGATGAGGCGGCGGTGTTCAAGATGCGCCGCTTGTGGTTCCAACCCAACCTGGGTAACACCATCGCAGTCGGGTCTTTCGCCATGCCGGGAGCCGACGCCGAGTCACTCATCTCAGCCCTCGATGAACGAGCCGACGAAATCATCAATCCCACAGACCGCATGCGGCCGACTCTCGAGCAACGCCGCATCGACGGCCTCCTCTCCCTGGCCCTCGACGTCACCGACCCCACCACTAGCGAGGGTGTGGCGCCGCGGCGGTTGAAGGCCCAGATATTCGTTGACGCCACTGAATGTCACCGCACCAACGGCGAGGCGGGGGCGATCACCCGCTCCGGGTTGAAGGTCGGGCCCAACACCCTCGAAGAGATCTTCTGTGTCGGGGAGACCCAAACCACACTGATAGACACCGACGGGTTGAAGGCGGTGCCGACGGATGGTGACCGTATACCAAACCGGACCCGGGACTACGTGTTCTTCCGAGACGGGGCTTGCACTGCCGATGGGTGTTCGAGCCGGTACCGGCTCGAACCGCACCACATCACCCCCCGCAGCAGGGGTGGTACCCACGAACCCGACGGATTGACGCTGTTGTGTTGGTTCCACCACCACGTCGTGGTCCACCAACAAGGCTCCACCATCGACCCCGAATCCCCACCCGGGCGAAGACGATTCCTCCCACCGGGCGTCACCCGAGCCCCACCGCCCGACCCGGGCTAGAGCACGCGCCCCCACCGCTTCGCAACCACCGAAACCACCCTCATCCAACCCAACCAGCGGCCTCGCCAGCGATAGCGGCGTCCGGGCCCTACAGACGCGTCCACTGAGAACAACCACAAGCACAACAAGAACCGCCCCACGACGTGCCGATATGTTGCTCGGCGCGGAAGGGGCGTTATCGCCCCACATCAGGTGATCTGCATCGCTCGCCCGTGTGGCTCCGGCGACGGTCGCGAGCGCCAGATCAGGCGCAGACCGATCCCGGTAACTGCAATACCAACCGCGATTGCGATCCAACTCCAAAGGTCGTCCCAGCCTGTGCAGGTATCCGGCAAAAGCACTGGATTGCAGCTGATCTGGATACTCAACGCTATGACGGCAGCGGCGAACCCCATGCCAACCACGACAAGACTGCCCACGACCCGAAAGATCATTCCAGGGCGGTTTCCTGTCGAGGCCGGGGCCGAATGGTCATAGTGACCGCGAGCGCCAACACCCACAACAACACGAGGATGGCGAGGTTGAAGCTCCCCAGCACAGAATTCACTACCACCACGACTGATGCGACGACACCTGAATAGCCCAACCACCGCGGCAGGTCACCTCGGCTTTTCGAAGCAATGCTGACACCCAGCATGAACACGATCAGAGCCGGACCGGTCACCCCGCTGAAGCCTTGCTCCAACAACCACAGTGCTTTAGCCACTTGAGGATCACCCCTTAGTGAAGCGACCGTTACTGCGGCTGAGGTGATCGCGCTTCCGGCCAGGAACAGAGTCACCATCGCCAATCCGCCACCGAATGCGGCCCAAGCTGCTGCTGATGGTCCACGCGCAGTGAGCCGTAGGTGGAGAGACCCGACGAACCAGAACCCGGCGATCACAGCCAGCCCGGTAAGGGCGATACTCGTCTCAAGGCCGTCACGATTCGCCAAGTCGCGGGCTATGGCTTCAGCGGACTGGTCAACGCCCTCGAATTCGCTTGCGGCAGTGACCCACGAAGCGATGATCAGCGTGACGAATGCGATCCCCGCCATACCGCCAGTCCTGTCAAACCGTCTGGTCGCCGTTGACTCCACATTTCCTCCCTCGTTGCCACATCTCCAAGGGCCCGCCCAGGGTCACAGCCGAACGCTCCCATCACCTCACGGTGTCGAGCGGAACCGAACCCATCAGAACACGACCCTGAGGTCCTACCCAACAGACGAACCAACCCCCCATACGGGTGACATGCCCAAGCCCGCACAAAGCAAATCCCGAGCGCCCTGCACCTCAAATCCCGCGCAGCTCGGATAACGAACGTATAGGTGCCGATCGGGGGCACTCGTTGAAATGATCGTTCGTGCTCCGTATTCGGCGATCTGCGCTCGTTCGCTGCGGTGGGCACGTCGTGACGTTCTCATGGCTCGTCACCTGCGCTGCAGGAAATGGTTCTATGATCCGCGCATGGCAGTGCACCACCTCGACGACTCGGCTCCGCAACCGTTCTGGGACAACAGCGTTCCGCCGCGTCTCACCATCGGCCCCGGAGATACAGTGGTGATCGAGTGTGCGTGAGAACGGGACCGCTGCACGGGCGTTGTTCTGATCGGTTGTATCGAGAAGGTATTGACAACGTCTCGTGTCCTTGTCGGTCTCACCCTCGCGACGGTTGCGGTCTGATGTCATGATGGCGGTCATGGAACAGCGCCCGCCCGTTACCTGGCCGTCTCCCGTCACCGCCGCGTGTGGGACCAGGCTCGACCTGCGCCGATGACGAAAGTACGCGAGATACCCGACACTCCAGCGAGGCAGCCCGATTTCTTCGTAGGTTGGTGGGAGATTGTCTTCCACATCAGAGATGGTGAGCAGACAGACGTCACCGGCATCATCGAGCACGTCGACGCTGCCGGTCGCTTCACGGTGTTCAGGGACGGCGAACGCATCGGCGCCGGCCACCACGTCGAGTTCACGGTCGATCCGGACGCGTTCACCAACGTGCAGGAGGTCGCTGGCGCACACAAGCAGATTGGGCGCGAGCTTGCGGTCTACCGGTTCAGCGGGGACGTGTTGGAGGTCTGTAAGGCCAGCGAGCACACGGGTCGTCCAACGAGCTTCGCATCGCCTCGCGGGAGCGGGTGGACCCACGTTGCGATCCGCCGGATCAGCGACGATGACCCACGTATCCGCGCTCAACGCTGAGGCTCGCTGGGGCGATCGATATCGACAGCTGCATCGTCCTCGTCAGGAAGCGCGAGATCCGGCAGTTCTGTGGCGTGGTGATCGAGGTGCGCAAAGACGATGCGGAACAAAGACGGCGCACCCGGAGAAGACAAGGAGGGAACGTCACCTTCGGTCCTCTCAGACCTTCCAGCGTGACCGGCTTTCGCCCTCAGGTGCCGGCTCTTCGGTGAGTCATTGCTCCGAGCACACCGTCGCGTTCAAGAATGCTGCCCAACACCCCCACATGTCAACCCGAACCCGCTCGCGAGGGCACGATGTGTGGGTAATCCGTGCTCGACCGACAGCATCGGCCGGAACGCCTTTTGCCACAGTCCGTGCCCGTCACGAAGCTGGGCAGCTAGCGCACGAGGTGAGGATATCGAGCACTCGGCGGAATGTTCGTTCGTGTCCGGGATTTGGTGATCTGGCGCGGGGCCTAACGCCACCCGTGGTCCTGTTGACACGGCCTGGCTCAGCCCTTCCTCAGGCGAGAACGTGCCGCTGTGTGCGACTGATTACCCGTTTCGGATTCCTTTGATTAGGAGGCCCCCAGATAGGACAACGGTCCAGAGCATAAAGACGATGGTCATGATTCCTGGCGGAAGGACAAGGGGTACGAAAGCCACTGCAACCGCTCCCCAACCGATGAGCTTCGGGAGTACAGAAGTGCGGACGATGGCGATTCCGGCTGCGAGCATATGTGCCGAGACAAAGGGTGCCCAGATTCGCCAGTAGTTCCAGTCGTACACGACGATTGCCTTCGGAATGACAACGTCTGATCCACTGAACGTTGTCTCCACGGTGGCTCGGACATAGGCAACGACGAGTGCCATCAGTGTGACTGTGATCAGTCCGCCAGCGGACGCCACCGAGGCCATCCAACGAGTCGATCCGGTCGGGTTGAGCCGGGTCCCTAGGTGAACAAGGAACCAGACCATGAAGAACAGGCCAATCATCAGGACGCTGGTGCCGAGTTGGAGCCGATCCTTGTTCTCGGCAAGGACCCGAGCAATGGTTTCAGCCGAGGCACCCGGGTTGATTGCGTCGGGACCAGCAATATCGCTCATAGCCAACCCGGCCATTGTGACGATCGCCGCGACAAGTCCGGCGGCTGGGCCAGCCCAACGCTCTATGCGGTCTGCCTGGTTCACACTCATCACACCTCTCCAAAGACTGGCGAGGTGCTGGGCCGGTCACGAGCGCCACCGGACTGGGTTCCTCAACCAGCGGGCCTCGTCGTCCATAACCCAAATGGGCAGCAGAGGCCACTTGCAGGGAACCTACACGATGCCCCGCATCCGCGCCCGGTTGCACACCAGAGCTTCACTATGCGCTAGCTCTCCCGTTATCTGTGGAATCGGCCGAACAGTCGCGACGAGTCGCACAGAATGACGGCCACTTCACCCTGTCCAGCGCGTTGAAATCGCCCGAGATCCGGCACTCGGCGCTACCCGACCCGTTGTCTGGAATAACGCCGGCCTCGCCGCTCATTGAAGCGCATAGCGACACCGGGGCGGCGCCGATCGGACTTCGCGACCCCACGCCATACTGCGCCCTGGTCTCGTGGACCGCTACGTTCCCTGATTCCAGCTGGCGAGATAGTTCACCTGTTCAGCGGTGAGTTGCTCGAGACCGCCACCCATCGCTGCGAGTTTGAGCCGCGCCACCTCATTGTCGAGCTCTTCCGGCATCACGTAGACCTGGTTGTCCAGCGACTCATGAGTCTGCAGCAGCCACTCCGCCGACAACGCCTGGGCCGAGAAGGACATGTCCATCACGTCGGCCGGGTGCCCTTCGGCCGCGCCCAGGTTCACCAGCCGGCCCTCGGCCACGACCATGAGGCGCCGCCCGTCGTCCATCAGGTACTCCTGGAGGCTCGGCCGCAGATCGCGGACGGCTTCGGCCATGTCGTCGAGCTGGCTCAGGTTCAGTTCAACATCGAAGTGCCCGGCGTTGGCCATGATCGCCCCGTCCTTCATGACAGCGAAGTGCTCTTCGCGGAACACATGGATGTTGCCGGTGGCGGTGATGAAGATGTCGCCCTCGCGAGCCGCGTCCAACGACTCCAGCACCCGATGCCCATTCATCGCGGCCGACACGGCGCGCACCGGGTCGACCTCGGTGACGATGACATGGGCGCCCAGACCTTTGGCCCGTTCAGCAATGCCCCATCCGCAATCTCCGTAGCCGGCAACAACGACCGTGCGCCCGGCAAACAGCACGTTGGCGGCGCGCATGATGCCGTCGAGCGACGATTGCCCGGTGCCGTGTCGGTTGTCGAAGAGGTGTTTGGTCGCCGAATCGTTGACGGCGACCACGGGAAAGCGAAGCACGCCGTCGGCCGCCATCGCCTTGAGGCGGATCACACCGGTGGTCGTCTCCTCGAGGGCGCCGACGATCGGCTGCTCCGTACGTTCCTGGTGGAGGACGGTGGTCGTGTCGGCCCCATCGTCGAAGACGATATGCGGATTCGTGTCGAGGATCGCCGCTATGTGGCGGTAAAAGGTCTCCGAGTCCTCGCCGCGAACCGCGTATACGGGAATGCCCTGGTCAACCAGCGCCGCGGCGACGTCATCCTGCGTCGACAACGGGTTGGACGCGCACAACACCACCTCGGCCCCGCCGGCCCGTAGCGCCAGCATGAGATTGGCCGTCTCCGACGTCACATGCATACAGGCCGCGATCCGCTTTCCGGCAAGTGGCTGTTCTTTCTCGAAGCGCATGCGGATCGCCGCCAGCACCGCCATGCGGCGAGCCGCCCACTCGATACGGCGATGGCCGAGATCGGCAAGTGACGGGTCGGCTATGTCATTCGGTACGGATTCCACTGCTAGGTCCTCTCAGCGATTTCGTTGATTCTCTTCAGGCTCATGCGGTCGGATCAGCCGCGAGGCTTTCGTCATCGGTGAGGGCGTCGATCAACGCGTCGGCCACTGCGGTCAGCCATGAATAGCGATCTCCAGCCGAGTCTCCTCGACCGATCACTTCGCCGACCAGGTCGCGGCTCAGTTCTGCAGCCGTCAGACCGGTTGCAGAATAGGTGGTGGCCGTCCGGGCCCGATCGTGGAGGTGAATTCGGGCACATCCTTCCCGTTCACCCTCTAGGGCACCAAGTACGATCACACCGGATGACGCCAACATCCGGCGCCAATATTCTGCGGCCTCGTGCCCGATCTCATCGGACGCGGTGATTCGAATCGGCTTGTTGCGGACCCCTCCGGCCAAATCCTCGGCCAGTTCCACCACCACGGAATCGCCGGGCTCAATCATCGAACGGGACCGCGGCGTCATCGAGCATGACGGGTATGCCACCTTTGGCAATCGGATAGGCCAGCCGGCACTGATCACACAACAGCGACGGCGGTGCCGCGCTCTCGACCAGACGGCCGCCACAGCGCGGGCATTGCATGATCTCGAGAAGCCCCTCCGGTAGCAGGCTCTCGCGGCGCTCCTCACCGGCCATCAGTACGCCTCCAGGATCGAGTTGACAGATTCGACTATGGCTGCGACATCCGCTGCCGTGGGGGCCTCGACGTTAAGTCGGAGGACCGGCTCGGTGTTTGACGGTCTCAGGTTGAGCCAACGATCACCGAAGTCGACCGTCAGCCCGTCGAGCCGATCGGAGGCCCCATGGGCAAAGGCGACTTCGACGGCGGCTGCCGCCTCCTCCTTCTGCTCCACCACGAAGTTGATCTCACCGGACTGGAAGTACGGCTCATAGGCCTTGCGGATCTCCGACAGCGGCCGACCAGCCTCGGACAGGATCTGCAAGAGGACCAAGGAAGCCAAGATCCCGGAGTCGGCGCGGTAATTGTCGCGAAAGTAGAAGTGGGCTGAGTGCTCTCCACCGAACACGGCGCCGGTCTCTTTCATGACCTGTTTGATGAACGAGTGACCGACCCGGGTTCGTATTGGCACTCCGCCGGCTGCGGAAACCGTCTCGGCCACCGCCTTGGAACAGATCAAGTTGTGCACGATGCCGGCCCCCGGCTCGCGACGCAGGAACCAATCGGCGATTATTGCCGTGGTCGTGCTCCCGGACAATGGGCTGCCCTGATCATCGACAAAGAAGGCCCGGTCGGCATCGCCGTCGAACGCGATGCCGAGGTGAGGGCTCTCCTTCTCCATCAGTGCCAGCAGGTCCACCAGGTTTTCCGGCCGCAGCGGATCGGCCGGATGATTGGGAAAGGTCCCGTCCGGCTCTAGGTAGAGCCCGATCAGCTCGATGGGCGTGCGGGCGAAAACGTCCGGAACGGCGATACCTGCCATGCCGTTGCCGCCGTCCGCGACCACCCGCATCGCCGTGATCTGATCCACGTCGACGATGGAGAAGAGGTGATCAACGAAACCCGGCAATGCGTCAACATCGCGCACGGCGCCCGCTTCAGCCACAGGACCCGGGAGATCGAGCGCGATCGCTTTGATCTCGACAAGCCCGGTGTCGGCGCCCACAGGTGCCGCCCCGGCAAGGCAGAGCTTCATGCCGTTGTACTCCGGCGGGTTGTGCGAGGCGGTGATCATGAGGCCGGGCAGATCGGCAGCTCCCGAGTAGTAATAGAGCATGTCGGTGGTGATCTCCCCCAGGTAGACGACATCGGCACCCCGACTGGTGATACCCGCGATGGCGGCTTGGGCGAGTTCGGGAGACGTCATTCGGCAGTCGTGGCCCACTGCGATGGCCCGCGCACCGGCGAACTCTGCGAACCCGATACCGATGGCGCGAGCCTCTGCCGGTCCGAGCTGCTCCGGCGCCAGGCCCCTGATGTCGTATGCCTTGAAGATGGCTGTGAGATCCATGGTGCCGGATTCTAAGGGGCGGACCGCTCCATCCAGGCCGCTGTACAATCGCCGCCGATGAACGCCGCCACTCTCACCATGTCTCTGGTCATTCCGGTCTACAACGAGGCCGAGTTCCTGCCGGACGCGCTCGACAAACTGTACGGGGAGCTCGACCAGGTCGACGCCACTGTCGATGTCATCCTTGCCGAGAACGGCTCGACAGATGGCACGGCAGAACTTGGTCGCCGTCTCGCCGAGAAGCATCCTCGGCTCCAGGTGCTGGAGCTACCCGAGCCGGACTATGGAGGGGCCATGCGAGAGGGGTTCCTGGCCGCAACCGGTGACTGGGTGATCAACTCCGACATCGACTATTTCTCCGGGTCGTTCATGGCGAAGGTCGTCGCCGTCGCCTCCGAGGCGGATGTTGTGCTGGCGTCCAAACGTGACCCGGAATCAGACGATCGGCGTAGCCTGGTGCGCCGGCTGGCCACCTGGGCGTTCAACAAGGTCCTCCGCGTCATGCTCGGGTCGAAGGTGTCCGACACCCACGGCATCAAGGCCCTACGGCGCGAGGTGGTCGAAGATGTCGCCGCCGCCGTGATCTCCCGTCAGGACCTCTTCGACACAGAACTGGTGATTCGCGCCGAGAAGCGGGGTTGGCGGATCAAGGAGTTGCCGATCGTCGTCGAGGAACAGCGAGTAGCGAAGTCGAATCTGCTGTCCCGGGTACCGCGTACGCTGCAGGGCGTGTGGCGGATCCGCCGGGCCCTCCGCTCCTAGCGCGGCGCCGCTAGTGGTTTGAATTCACCACGTCCGGTTGGCTGTCGAGCGCACGCTTGAATACCACGTCGCGGTAGCCGGCGAACTTCGGCAGGATGATGAGGACCGCGGCCCCGATGTACGCGATGCGAAGAGCGTTGTCACTCAGCGGGCCCCACAGGCCATTGGCACCGGTAACAACAACCTGGGTCACCGCCAAGGCGATTCCGTTGATGGCGAAGAACTTGGCGGTCTCGCTTCGAGTGCCGCCGGTCGCGTCGAGGTCAAAAGTCCACATCCGGTTCAGCACATATGACAGCAGCGTGGTCAGAGCGAAGGCGATAGCGGTTGCCGAGAAGACCGGGATGTCGAAACCGGCGCTCCGGGAGGCTTCACCGCCAAACATGACCAGAAGTACGCTGAATAGAACGAGGGAAACGACGGTGTTGACCACGCCGATCAATCCGACCTTGATCACCTGGACGAGTGCCTCGCTCGTCGCGAAGCTCTTCAGATAGTTCTTCATGAGCCGGCGGCGGCCGGAAACTCCGGCAACTTGGTTCCCGCACGACGCCGCCAGCGCCGGACTGAAAGGACGATGAGCGCGGCTGCGACGCCAAACGTTGAGATCATGCCCAAGTTCTCGGCCGGACTACGGGTGAACTCAAGCACCACTTCCTCTTCGGTCGGGACGACGACCATGAGGGAGGGCGCCGCCAGGTACGGGCCGTCGGCCCCGGTGGCGCGCCAATTGGGGAAGTAGGAGACCTTCACCAGGTGGGGAACCCCAACGGCAGTCGTTCGGAACGAGATGCGATGATCGTCGAACTCGAGTTCGGACACCTCGCCGCCCGTGGCAATCGGGGTTCCGTCCAGGAATGGCCCGTCTGGCGACAGAGTCTCCGGCCAGTCCTCCGGGCCGTCGGCGACGAGCCATCGGTCGAGGTTCTCGACATCGTCGTACCAACTGAGAGCGGCCTCCAGAAAGCGCTCGTCGCCCCTGAACACCATAGGGGTGACGGTGGCGACGTCAATCAGGTCAGTTTCCGGCAGCGCGTACACCTCGAAGGGGTCGGTACGCGATAGGAGTTTGAGGCCGTACGCCGTGGCCGCATCCTTCGCCTCCTGGGTCCAGGCGACGTAGTAGGTCACGTCGTAGAGCGCGAGGTGCTCGATCGCCCGCTCGAAGTCCATCGATCGATAGTTGAGCTCACGGACCGGGTTGGACGGAGACCGGCTCACCTCCGAGGCGTTCAGGAAATGGAACGGCGTCGTCAGCGATGACTCGAACAGCAGGCCCTCCATAGACGGGTGATCGTCACTCCAATACGGGAAGAGCATCAGCGCCATCGGAGTGCCATATCGGCCAAGATCACTGTTGGCCTCCCACATGACTCGGCCGGCGGGCAAGGCGTCGACCTCGGTCATGAGGGACTGATACTCGCTGTAAGGGTCTTTCCCTTCGTAGCCGCTGTAGTTCCAGCGCACCCAGCCGGGGACGTCGTGGATTCCGGCCACGGTGATACCCATGAGAATCACCAGGATTAGCCCGGTCCCAACGACCAGATTCTGAGAGCGCTGCGGTACCCAGCGCGCCAGGGTCGCGATACCCAGGCCGAGGGCAATGCCGGCAAGGATGAAACACCCGAGGTACCAGTATGGAAGCAACCGCGCGTTGTAGACCATCGTGAAGCCAATGCCCTCGAGTTGCAGGAGCCAGTAGCCCACAAACGGCGCAACCGTCATCACGACGAGCACCGCCACCCGATCCCGGCGGGCCAAACTCCAGCCGGCGCCGATCAGGGCGAGCGCGAAGATTGGTATGAACTCGTTCGGCAGCGGAGTGGCGGTAGTCCCGGCGAAGGCCGTGCCCCCGACAAGGCCGGTGACCGGGTTCCACTTCATGTCGGTGGTCAGTTCCTGGAAGAAACTTAATGCGAACGGCAGCGCCCATATCGCCGCAAGTCCGAGGCCGAGGAGCCAGGACGAGCCGAGCACTTTCCAGCCGCGCCGTCGTAGCATCAGCGGCAGTGAGACGACCACAACAATGATCGTCGTGACGATGTGGCTCAAGGCGGTGGCGGCTAGGAGCACGCCGGCGAGTGGACCGACCTTCCCACCGTTGCGGGTGTCGCGTAAGACCACGCCGAGGTACATGAGGGACAGGCTCAACGACCAGGCAAAGGAGAACTCACCGGCCATCGTGGACTTGATGTTGCCGCCAAAGATGCTGAAGCTCTCCATGAAGACGTACATGGACCCGGTAGCCGCCGTGATCGTCGCCACCAGGCGGGAGTACCCGATGCCCCGGGCGAATATGTAGACGCCGAGCGGCAACGCCATCACACCGAGCGAGGCGGTGATCTTGAAAGCAACGCCGTACGGCAACAGAACGTCCAACAGAACCGTGAATAGCGCCGGGAGAGGGAAGTAGAAGTACAGAGCTGGGAAACCCGCATACCAATCGTTGCTCCACCCGATGAGCCGTCCGACCGGCAAGAGATCGTCGCGCAAGATCGCCGGAACGAGCACATGAGCCCCCATATCGCCCCCGGTGGGCGTGTTCGCCATGAGCATTGTCGGCCACGACAGATCGATGCTGAAGTAAGGGAAGGCGTCCGTCTGATGCACCTGGCCGATGAAGCCGGCCATGATCAGCGCGATCAGGAAAGTCGGTAGGCCCACGCCGATCAGCGCAATCACTCGAGGGTCGCGCAAACGATCCCGCCACGACGTGCGAGAAGGCTGAGGCGCGTGCTCAGTAGGGTCCGACATCAGCTGGAGGCTAGCTGCGCTGAGGAGTTGACCCGATCAGGATCAGCTGCGGGGCTTGCTCGCCAAATCGAGCACGACGTCGAGATCGAGCTTTCTGCCGTCCTGCTTCCACCACCGGGCTTCACAGTTGTGGCACGAGTTGAAAGTCACCTCGGTGCCGTCGGGTAGCGTCAGATCAATTTCGATCACTGCGTCCGAGCCACAGCTCTTACATTCGAGATCCGACGTGGTTTGGTTTCTTCTGGCCATCAATGAATGGTAATACGCGAAAAGCGAACTTGGAACCACTAACTGCTAGCAACTTCTGGAAGGTCTTCCAGCTTGCCCAAGTACTGTGATTTCCTCTTGCCGTCCACCCACCAGTAGGCATACCAGTAGGGACCGTGGGGGCAACGGGTGCACGTGGCCTTGCCGCATTTGACGGTCTGGCGTCGCAGCTTCACATCGGGAGCAGCATCCGGGAAAGCGACTCCCCTGCCATCGAGACGCGCCTTGGCAAGAATGAGGAGCCGCCGCAGTTGGTGTTCGTCCATGTCGCGGACCGCTTCGATTACGTCGCGATCAATCGGCACTATGCGACAACACTGTCGGGAACCGGAGCGGGTGCGGGGGCACCTGCCGGCTCGACGCCGCTGAGAGGAAACAGGGTCATCGACTCGGGCCGCGAGTCCGTGAGCGTCCAACCCACCGGCGCGGTCATAGCCCCTGCGTGCTTGTCGCACATGGCGTAGCCGCCAAAACCGTCATCGCCGGGAGCCAGCTCGAACAGCTCAATCCGGCCGGATGAGTATTCAAATACCATCCAGGAGGTGGCGGGGTGCGAACAACGACAGCATCTCATTTGGGGATCAACGCTAGGCGCCGCGGCAAAGCCGACCAAGGATCAATCACAGGAATCCTTCAAATTCGCATCGCCCGCAGAGTTCGCCTGGTCGGCACTCCGGCGGCCAGGTACAACTGCCTGCCGGAGGCGTCGAGTTGGGCAAGCAGAGGAACGCCCTGGACTCCGTAACGTTCAAAACGCTCTGATTCGATCTCCCATGTGACTTCTCGATAGCCGATTCCGGCCCGCTTGAGAGCCGCCCGCGCATTGGCACACTGATCACAATCCGTCGAGGTGAACAGAACCACCCCTGCCGGAAGATCACCGGGCGGGATCTGCAACTGGGGATGGGCCGCATCCTGCCAGGGTCGACTCAACCGCGAGAGTCCGAGAGCCCCGACGACGACTGCGAGCACCACCACCAGCCGCACGACAACTTCATCCACGTCGCATCAGTCTCCGACCGCGACGCCGGCGAACAAGGCGACCGCCTCGTCGGTCTGCAGACTCCAGGAAGCGCTGATCGGGGCCGCAGCATCGACGCGATATCCCTCGACTCTCCCGCTCGCGGGGAGTCGGATGCGGCGGAACGTCTTGGCTTCGAGGCGGACCTTGTCCGCAGCGAGTTGGCCGGAGCCGAGAGGCTGGACGGTGACCGTGACGGCCTCAGAAGACGTATTGAGCAACCAGATCGAACTGTCCCCCCCAACGGCGGCTCCGGCACCCGGCAGCAGCCAGCTCTGTGAGCTCTTGGGGGCGCCAACGGTTGCGGCAATGCGAGAGCCGACGTCGGCCGGATCAGCCTCGTCCTGACCCACAGTGATCTCCGGAAGGTCCTCCGCGACGACGGCGGCCGCTACGGCCGCCGTCGCCCGGACCCGGATTCCCACCGCCCGGTCTGTTTGATCTGAGACCGGGAATTCAATGGGTCGACCCGGCTCGATCGTCCCGGTGAACGCGGATTCCACATTTGAGGTCCGGGTGTAGAGGTCCACATCGACGTCGACAGGAAACCCGTTCGGGTTCCACACGGCGAGACGAGGCACCAGGCCATCCAATGTCGCCGTCGGAAACTCCCAGACCGTCGACAGCCCGGTTGCCGGCCAACTGGCTTCATCACCGTCGCGGCGCTGAATCACGACTGGGATGACGGTGTCGTCACCGGCACTCACAGTGATGGCGAGGTTATCCAGAAATGGAATCATCTCCGCGAGATCGATGTCGACCCACGTTCTCCCGACAATGTCAATCGATTGCAGATCGGGCAGCGCCTCGCTGCCGAGTTCACTTGAAGCCTGCACTGCAACATTGGCATTGTCGGGGATCGGATTGAAGAGGCGCAGCACGAGGTCGTACCCATCTCGAGTCGTCAACCCCGCGAGGTGCCACAGCTTGGGGATCGAGCCGACACATCGATCACCACTGAGGGAAGAGTGTCCCGCCACCACGGCCGTCGCCGTCGCCGGCCCATCCGAGAACTCGACAAACCCGGGGGCGTCGCCGCGATTGACGATCTCCGCGACATCGACGGCGATCGCGCCCGGACCGTCTATCGACAACGAGCCGAGATCGGCCGGCTCACCGACCCGGGGATCAGGATGCGTGACATCGATCGCGACGTCCGGTAGCGCCGCCAACGCCAAGAAAGACGAGCGCGTTGAGCCGGAGTTGATCCACGGGCAGTGCCACACGCTGGGGAGGGCCGAGGCCTCAACGGCCGGCTCGATCCGCTCGTCGAATTCGGGGCCCGCCTCAGCAGCAGGTCGGGGCAGGCTCGCGGCAAGCAGGACCCCGACCAGCACCAACCCGATACCCGCGATGCGGCCCCAGATCGCCTTACTCACCACCGCCTCCTCAAGATCGCCGAAGCGGCGGCAAGCCCGATCCCGCCCCA
>Ga0316187_10000444_pt1 | contig 32131 bp, 28 predicted proteins | sample CroRivburrow1_MG_FD_204927 | JGI IMG/M metagenome (GOLD analysis project Ga0316187, IMG submission 204927) | Coastal sediment microbial communities from Maine, United States - Cross River worm burrow 1 | ecosystem: Environmental > Aquatic > Marine > Coastal > Sediment | place: USA: Maine... | reverse complement strand
GCACGTTTACCTTCGGTGAGATTGATCTGACGGTCCATGTCATAGATGTCGCCCTGTAGCAGGTGTTTGCCATCTGCGGTCAGGTAGAAGATGTCGCTACCATACATCACTTCATAGATGCCCGGTACTGCAGAAAGGGTAATGGTGTCGGGTTGGCGACCGGGAATAATGCGCAGCAGGGTTTGTTTGATGGCGTCCGGGGCGGCATGATTGTCAGTTCTGGCCGCGTCTGGCGTCGCCGCGATGGTGGGCAGACCGGTAATGATCAGAAACAATGCCGCAATTATCAGGGCCTGGAGAGATGTTTTTTTACGGGAAGTTATGTTCATGTTTAATGCATCATTCAAAAAGGATAAGTATAACAGATGAATGCTGGTGGCGATTCGAGATTTGTGTTTTCAGCCGCGGGGGTGATGCTGGGCATGCATCTCCTTGAGGCGGGCGCGGGCGACATGGGTATAGATCTGGGTGGTGGATAAGTCGCTGTGGCCAAGCAGCATCTGTAATACACGCAGGTCGGCGCCATGATTCAGGAGGTGGGTGGCAAAGGCATGGCGTAATACGTGGGGTGACAGGTCTTTGCTAATACCGCTGCGGCTGGCGTAACGTTTTATCAGGTGCCAGAATGCATGGCGGGTCATAGCAGCTCCGCGCCGGGTAATGAATAGATCCTGACTTTGCCGTTGTTGCAGCAGTTCCTGCCTGGCGCTGTCCTGGTAGCGTTGTAACCACATTAATGCCTCTTCTCCCAGGGGAACCAGTCGTTCCTTGTTGCCTTTGCCGGTGATGCGCAACAATCCCTGGCGCAAGTTCATCTGGCCCAGTTCCAGTGATACCAGTTCAGATACACGGAGTCCGGTCGCATACAGGGTTTCGAGCATGGCCCGGTCACGCAGGCCGAGGCGGGTGTTGGTATCCGGGCTGTCGAGCAATTTTTCGACGTCGGTTTCGGTTAATGTTTTGGGTAGTGGGCGGCCTAGCCTGGGAGCTGCGATACGGGCGCTGGGGTCGGTATCGATCAGACGTTCGCGCAGCAGATAACGGTAGAATCGTCGCAGTGTCGATAATAAACGGGCGGCGCTGCGACTGTTGCGGGTTGCCAGGTAGGCCTGGAGTTCTGCCTGGCCGGCAGTGTGCAAGGCTTGTGGCTGGAGCCAGCGACTCAATCCACTCAGGTCGCTACGATAGGCGCTCAATGTATTCCGGCTCAGGCCGTGCTCCATCCACAATGCATCGATGAAACGATTGATCAAGTCCGCCGGGTCATATTCCGGGCTGATTTCAGTGCTGTGGTGCATATCCGGGTATGCTCCTCGCTTCATGGTGTAATAACCACTGTTTAATGCTGGCGGCACTTTTGTTGGCGGCTGTTTGCCCCAGGAAACCGCCGTTACGGCCATCGGCGGCGATGACGCGATGACACGGTACCAGCAGGGGGAGCGGGTTGGCACGACAGGCGCCGCCGATAGCGCGTGCGGAGCTGCCCAGTTGCTGGGCCAGCTGGCCATAGCTACGGGTTTCGCCATAAGGTATGGCAGCGATAACATGCCAGACGCGGTGTTGGAAGGCGGTGCCTGTTGCGGCCAGTGGCAGTGAAAACAGCACTCCCGGTTTGTTCAGGTAGTCCAGTAGTTGGGTGTTTAGTTGTTCGAGCATGGTGTGCTGCGGGTGCTCTGGCGGGGGCGCGTGAGCTGCGGCTTGCCCCGGCAGAAAACGCAGGCAGGTAATGCCCTGCTGATTACAGCGGGCGCCGATTTTGCACGATGGCAGCGGTGTGTCGAAGATGGCATCGAACAGGGTTGGCGGTTGTTGTTGTACGGTGTACTGGCTGAGGCTGGTTAGGGGCATGGCATAACCCTCCTGTTTGTGATGGCGTCTGCCCTGGCGGGCAGCTTGGGTATATAGGGCTTAGCATAGCCGCTTTCGCTGGAGGGTGAAACAGAGATTCTATTGTTGCGGCTGACATGAAAAAAGCCGACCCGGCGGCCGGGTCGGCTTTTGCTGGTGCCGGTTTTCAGGTGGCCGTATTATTTGCTTTTGAGCTTTTCCTTGATGCGAGCCGCTTTACCTGTCAGACCGCGCAGATAGTAAAGTTTGGCGCGCCGTACATCACCGCGACGGGTCACGCTGATGCTCTCGATGCTGGGGCTGTAGGTCTGGAAAACACGCTCAACACCTTCACCGTGTGACATCTTGCGGACAGTAAAAGCAGAGTTCAGGCCGCGGTTACGCTTCGCGATCACAACGCCGGAGAAGGCCTGCAGACGCTCGCGGGTTCCTTCTTTGACTCGAACCTTGACCTCAATGGTGTCGCCGGGAGCGAAGTCGGGTACTTCACGGTTCATTTGCTCGGCTTCGAGCTGTTTAATTATATTGCTCATGTTTGTCTCCAGCTATGCAGTTTTCCGGGTGCCGTGACCAGCAGATCCGGGGTGTTAATTAGTTGTGTTGTGTTCCAGTTTAAACTCGTCGAGCAGCTGCTGTTGCTCGGCGCTTAATAATCTTTTTTCCAGCAGGTCAGGGCGTTTTTGCCATGTTCTGCCTAATGCCTGTTTATCCCGCCAGCGTTGAATGGCGGCATGATCGCCGCTCAACAACGGTGCCGGTACCGCCATATTGCCCAGGTGCTCCGGCCGCGTATAATGCGGGCAATCCAGCAGGCCATCCGCAAACGAGTCCTGTGCTGCTGACTCATCATGTCCCAGTGCCCCTGGCACCAGTCGGGTCAGCGCATCGAGAATAACCATGGCCGCCAGCTCACCACCACTCAGGACAAAATCACCGATCGACAGTTCTTCATCGACTTCAGAGTCGATCAGTCGTTGATCGATGCCTTCATAACGCCCCGCAATCAGGATCAGATCCCGATCATCAGCCAGTATTCGTTTGGCTGTTTGCTGCTCAAAGCGTTGCCCCTGTGGCGACAGGTATATCACCCGCGCGGCCTGGCGACTGTCCTGTCGGGCCGCGTTAATGGCCTGACGCAGTGGCTCAACCATCATCACCATGCCGGGTCCGCCACCGTAGGGTCGGTCATCGACAGTGCGATGTTTGTCCCCGGTAAAATCACGAGGATTCCATAAAACCAGTTCCAGCAGGCCCTGTTTGATGGCTCTGCCGGTTACGCCCTCGTTGGTCAGGGCCTTAAACATGTCCGGATGCAGTGTGATAACGTTAATACGCATCCCTAAAATTCCGGATCCCAATCAACTTGCAGGGTGCCTGCCTGCAGGTCAATATTGATAACCGTTTGCCCCTGTATGAACGGTATCAGTCGCTCCCGTTCACCCGAGACCACCAGCACATCATTGGCGCCGGTGTTGAATAAGTGGTCTACGATGCCCAGTTTCTGGCCCGTCATCGTTTCGACCCTCAGGCCCTGTAAATCGGCCCAGTAATATTCATCTTTTGCCAGTGCCGCCATTTGCTGGCGGTAAATGGCTATTTCACTTCCCATCAGCAGGCGGGCCGCCTCGCGATCATCGCACCCCTGCAGGTGGGCGACGATGCCCTTACCCTGTTTACGTCCGGCGGTCACTGTTATTGGGCGCCATTCTTTGCCTGCCTGGCGAATCAGCCAGGGTGTGTAGCTTAGAATGTTATCGCGCGGGTCGGTGTCTGAAAACACCTTGACCCACCCCTGGACACCATGCAGGCCCGCAATATGACCCAGCAGCACAATCTCATCGCGCGCGATCATGATGGTATCCGGTCCTGTCTCGACAGTATGTTTATCCTGATGTCTGCCAGGGTGTGACGCTGACAAATCCACCCGGTGCAACTAGCGGACGGCTCAGGCAGCCTGCTGTTGTTTGATCAGGCTGGCAACGCGAGATGATAGCTGCGCTCCCAGTCCAGTCCAGTGATCGATGCGTTCCTGCTCAAGCTTCAGGCGCACTTCCTGGCCTTTGGCTCCCGGGTTAAAAAATCCCAGGCGCTCAATGAAACGGCCATCGCGCGAGTTGCGGCTGTCTGTGACCACAATGTGGTAAAACGGACGCTTTTTGGCGCCGCTTCTTGATAATCGTATACTTACCATCGGTTTCCTCAAAAAAACTCGGTCGGTGAAACCGTCACATTTTACGCGAATTGGCAAAAAATGAAAGCCTTGTCTGCGGATAAATTCTCGATTGGCCTCAAAAATGTCATTTCCGAACAATTTTTGATGGTTCCCTAGAAAGGGAGCTGGCCTTTCATGCCCTTCATCATGCGCCCCAGTCCGCCCTTGGATGCCTTTTTCATCATTTTCTGCATTTGTGCGAACTGTTTGAGCATCCGGTTGACGTCTTGAACCTGAACGCCGGCGCCGGCGGCGATACGGCGTTTCCGTGAAGCCTTGATGATGTCAGGAAAGCTGCGTTCATGGGGGGTCATGGAATTGACGATGGCTTCCATGTGAATGAATTGTTTGTCATTAACCTGGTTGAGTGCACCTTCGGGCAATTGTCCCATGCCCGGCAGCTTGTCGAGCAGGTTGCCGATACCGCCCATATTGCGCATTTGTTGTAATTGGTCGCGAAAATCGGCCAGGTCAAATCCCTTGCCCTTTTTGATTTTTTTGGCCAGCTTTTCGGCCTTGTCACGGTCAATCTTGCTTTCGGCCTCTTCGACCAGGCTGAGGATGTCTCCCATGCCGAGGATGCGTGAGGCAATTCGATCAGGGTGAAAGGCTTCAAGCGCCTCTGTTTTTTCGCCGACACCGATAAACTTGATGGGTTTGCCCGTGATATGGCGCACTGAGAGGGCTGCACCGCCTCGGGCATCACCATCGGTCTTGGTCAGGATAACGCCGGTTAGGGCCAGGGTTTCATTAAAAACCCTGGCCGTGTTGGCGGCGTCCTGACCGGTCATGCTATCGACGACAAACAGGGTTTCCACGGGTTTGACTGTGTCATGCAGGCGTTTGATTTCGGCCATCATCTCAGTGTCGATATGCAGGCGGCCGGCAGTATCGACAATAACAACGTCGATAAACTGTTTGCGGGCATAGTCAATGGCGCTTGTGGCGATGGCAACCGGATCCTGATCGGTGCTGCTGGGATGGAAGCGGGCGCCGACCTCGCCGGCCAGTGTCTCGAGCTGGGCGATGGCTGCTGGACGATAGATATCGGCGCTGGTGAGTAGGACAGTCTTTTTAGCCTTTTCCTGTAACCAGCGTGCCAGTTTGGCCGTGGTTGTAGTTTTACCGGCGCCCTGTAGTCCTGCCATGAGGATAACCACCGGTGGTTGGGCATTCAGATCAAGCTCGGCGCAGGTCTCACCCATGACGGCGGTCATTTCATCCTGAACGACCTTGATCAGGGCCTGTCCCGGTGTCAGGCTCTGGATGACTTCCTGGCCAATGGCACGTTGCTGGACGCTGGCGATAAAATCCCGCACGACGGGCAGGGCGACATCGGCTTCGAGCAGGGCCATGCGTACCTCCCGCAGGGCATCCTTGATGTTGTTTTCGGTCAGACGTCCCTGGCCGCGTAGATTTTTTAGGGTCTGGCCCAGGCGATCGGTTAGCGTATCAAACATGTGATTATTTCAGCAGGGTTATGAATGTGTGTTAATGATACACGCTGGACCCGTGGATCGAAATATCGAAGGCTGGTTTTTGGTTGCGTGTGGGTGCCCGTGCTGATTGCCAGATAAGGCGGGTGCCTCAGGTTAGAACTTATAGAGTTCGTCACCATGCAGGAAGGTCAGCGGGCGATCGGTAATGGCGCTGCGGCATTCGGCACTGATGGTGTCTTCTTCGCCGGGTTTGTTATGGGTTATGCAGATAGGTGGCTGGTGCTTTAATTTTTTCAGGTCCAGGGCGAGCAGGTTGGGTGAATAATGGCGGGCACGTTTACACAATTCTTCCAGGTGGTTGCCAAAGGCCACCTCAATTAGCAGTAAATCGAGGCGATCATGGGCGTTGAGTGCCTCCCAAAGCGTGTCATTGGTTGTGGTGTCGCCACTGTAGGCGATGGCCGTTTTGTTGTTGGAAACCCGATAGGCAACGGTAGGTACGATATGGTTGACCGGGATAGACTCAAAGGTACGGCCATCGATAGTGCGCGTTTCACCGGGCTGTAAGGGTTCATAACGAATAACCGGGGCTTGCATGGTGGGCAGTTCGGCGAAATTGGGCCAGATGGCCCAGTTGAAAATATTGTTCTTCAAGGCATCTATAGACAATTGCTGGGCATGAATAACAATGGGTTCGCTGATTTGGTCGAAAATACTGTCCACCATCAGGGGCAGACAGGCGATATGATCAAGATGGGTGTGGGTGATAAAGATATGGCGTATCCTGGCCATTTCATCCGGTGTCAGGCTGCTGATACCCGTTCCGGCATCAATCAGGATGTCATCATCTATGAGTAGCGATGTGGTGCGCAGCGGCCCACCAATGCCGCCGCTGCAGCCAAGGATACGAATCTTCATGCGATTTGGCCTGGTCGGGCGAGGGTGCTGCCTGACCGGTTCCCTCCATATTATTATTGTTACGCTTAAGCGCGTATGTTCGTCCTTGCCTGGGGACCGCAGTTCGCGGGCCAAGTCAAAGGCGTCTATGATGCCCGCTTTTCGGGTATCTATGAACCCCTTATCGTCATTTTTCCACAGTTCTTCAATAAGATAAATCAAAAAAAGCTCTTCAATGCCATGTGCAGTTATGCGATCATGCCATGATCTGTGTTAATTTCGGGCACCTATGGACGTTTCGTTATTTAGTGTTTTGGCCTTTTTGGCTTATATCGGGGCAGGAACCCTTGTCTTAAGGTCGTTAACAAGCCGGATTCAGTTGAGTCCGGGGGCTCGCTCTGGCTTGTTTGCCCTGATCATTGTTGCACTTGTTTTGCATACCGGGGTCCTGTTTCAGAACTTTATAGGGGCGGCAGAGCTCAATTTTGGTGTTTTTAATGCCGTGTCGCTGTTGGCCTGGTTGATATCGCTGTTATTGCTGGCGGCCATGTTCAGTCGCCCGGTCGAAAATCTCGGGATCGTGATTTTCCCCCTGGCTGCAATAACGCTGTTGCTGGAGGCCAGTTTTAGTACCGAGCACTTTGTTGACAGTGACAACTTCAGTCTTAAGATACATATCCTTATTTCGGTTCTGAGTTACAGTGTTTTTACCATTGCCGCGATACAGGCTGTATTGTTGGCGATTCAGGACCGGCATTTACATAATAAGCATCCGGGTGGTTTTATTCGGGTTTTGCCGCCTTTGCAAACGATGGAAACCCTGTTGTTCCAGATGCTTGTGGTTGGTTTTATCCTGCAGAGCCTGTCGTTACTCAGTGGTTTTGCCTTTCTGGAAGACATGTTTGCCCAGCATCTGGTCCACAAGACCGTGCTGTCAATTATGGCCTGGTTGATATTTGCTGTGTTGTTATGGGGGCGTTGGCAGTTTGGCTGGCGGGGGAAAATGGCGATTCGCTCCACGCTGAGCGGGTTTGTATTGCTATTGCTGGCCTATATTGGCAGCAAGCTGGTTCTAGAAGTTATGCTGGGGCAGTAATGGCAGCTACCCGCAGGCACTGTCAGTTTGAGCCGGGGGGCATGGCGGCTGCCAACCTGCGAGTTTTCGACCATATTCAATTTCAACAATGACTGATATATCAATAGAAGTGCTGGTTTCAGGTCTTTTTTTCCTGATTCTGTTGTCGGCTTTTTTCTCCGCTTCAGAGACCGCAATGATGCGTATCAATCGTTATCGTCTGCGGCATCTGGTGAAAAGTGGGCACCACGGGGCCTTACGGGTTCAGACTTTGCTGGAGCGTCCGGATCGCCTGATCGGCATCATTTTGTTGGGCAATAATTTTGTCAATATTCTCGCATCTTCGATTACGACGATTATTGCGCTGCGTTATTTAGGCGAGGCATGGATTGCTATTGCGGCTGGCATTCTAACATTGGTAATTCTGATTTTTGCCGAGGTTGGACCCAAAACTATGGCGGCGGTCCATCCGGAGCGTGTTGCCTTTCCTGGTGCTGTTGTCCTGTTGCCGTTGTTGTGGGTGTTTTATCCTGCGGTGTGGGTGATTAATGCGATTGCGAATGCCATGCTGCGTTCAATGGGGCTGAGCCCGGAAGAGGGTGATATGCAGCAATTGAGTAGTGAGGAGTTACGGGCCGTGGTCGATGAGGCCGGTACATTGATTCCGAAACGGCATCAGAAAATGCTGATCAATATCCTCGATCTGGAGAAAGTTACCGTCGACGATATCATGATTCCACGTAACGAAATCGTTGGTATTGACCTGCAGAATGACCTGAATCAGATTGTGACATTGTTGACCCGCTGTCGCTTCAGTTATCTGCCGCTTTATCGTGATGATATCAATAACATCATTGGTATGTTGCATACCCGGCAGGTGTTGCCTTTGCTGGCCAGTGGATCACTGGATCAGGATGCCTTGATTACGAGTGCTGATCAACCCTATTTTGTCCCTGAGGGTACACCATTAAATACCCAGTTGTTAAAGTTTCAGCGGGAGAAACGCCGTGTGGCTCTGGTCGTAGATGAATACGGAGAGGTCGAGGGCTTGGTGGCGCTGGAAGATATCCTGGAGGAGATCGTCGGCGAGTTTACGACAGATTACAATACTACGATCAGTGATATTCATCTGCAGGAGGATGGTAGTTATCTGGTAGATGGTGGCGCCAATATTCGTGAACTGAATCGTACCCTGCATTGGGAATTACCCGTTGCTGGACCGAAGACGCTTAATGGCCTTATCCTTGAGTCGCTGGAATCGATTCCTGACGGTGCAACCAGTGTGCGGATTGAGGATTATATCTGCGAGATTGTGCAGAGTTCGGGCAATGCCATCAAGGTCGCTCGTATCACCCCGCCGGAAGGTTAAATCAGGACTTAGGACTTGGTGCTGAGCGTGCCTAGAATGGAACGCCGAGCATGATGCCGAGCGTGTCCTGCTGGCTTTGCGGTTGCAGCCAGGGATCACCATATTGATCCGTAACTGTCGGGGATGGTGCAAAACGCAGACTGTCAAAATAAATATCTATGATGGTATGACGGCGGTTAGCCAGGTTCAGGCGATAGGATGCAAATACTGACCACTTGCTTCCGGGGTGGAGTGTGGGGCCGATTCCGCTGGCCTGTTCATCGACCCGGAGTGGATATTTAATGCCGATGCGGGTTCTGCTGCTGCCGAAATCAGCGTGGTGTTGTTTTTGTAGTCCCAGGCGGGTGTATAGTAACTGGTAGTCTTCGATAGCGCCGGATACAGGGTTACCCTGAGCATCAGTAGTGTCCTGTATATCGCGGCGCCAGAGGTCAAAGCCGATGCTGAGTAACAGGGCGGTATTATCAAGTTTTTTGAGCGGGTGTAGTGCCTGTAATTCGGCATCCAGGCCATCATAACGGCTCCTTGAGGCCACAAAAATCCCGTCGAGTGCTGGTGTTAACGATTGGGTCTGGCCGTCATAATTCAGGTCGCCGCTATAGACGCGGGCCATAAGGTTGATTTGGCCAAGGCGATTGGCGGGTATCAGGTTATCCCAGTTGCCTTGCAGCGTAATTCGTGCTCCCTGTTCTGACAATAATCGTTCCTGGTTTGCACCAAATTCCTGCCAGCGAAACAGTTCCACCCCGGCCAATAGCTGGCGTTTAGACTCAGTATGGCTGCTCCAGGCATTTGGCCACCACAGTAGACTGACGGCAATAATCAATAATGCGCGCAGTGAGTAGCAACTAGTAGATAACATAGTGTTAATTCTAACCTTTTTCCATCCGGGTGTCCTGCTGGAAAGAAGGTTCGGGCGAATGTCTGTGTATGTTGTGGGGGAGGGTCTGGCTCAGGAGGGTTTAACGTTCGTTGTTGTCGTTGTCGTGGACTGCTTCCCATTCATTGCCCCAGGCGTCAAGACCGAGCGAATCATCCGGATCGATCTCGACAGTTGGGTGATGGATGCCTTCAGCAGCGGTTCGCTGCAGAAAATCTTCCAGAGGGTTGTTCATATTAATGCTCCGTATCTGTATATATTAATGTAATACCTGGCCGGACCGGTATTTGCGGCCTGTAGTATTTTATCGGCTAATGGATGGTAGACCTGTGTAATTAAAGTCACATTAATTAACTTGTCAGGACAAGGGCTGTTGGCTCAGTGAGCTTATGTTGCCGATTGTTGCATCCGTTGCTGATGCGAGATTGTGATGCAATGTTTGAGCCAGTCTTCAAAGAAAAGGTTGATTTGACGTTTTTCCAGGGGTTGTAACATCTCTTCGTTGGGATAATTGTAGCTGGGTTTGAAATGGCTGTGGCATTGGTAACGAATGACTTCGGCCATCCGGGCATCATGGTAGACGCGGATGGCCATGGTAAGGTCAGGCAGTAGTGAGTTATTCAATAAATGCCCAATATCGATTACCGTTGTATAGCGGCATTGCTCACGAATGGTGATGCTCAGGTGTTCGATGTCATTCAGTGTCAGCCGGGTTTCATGTTGGATGTCATGCAGGTTGGGGATCAGTCGTAACAGGGACTCATAATTCTGTTCATATAGTCCGGGCATGGCGGCCAGCAGGGCCATTTTTTTTCCTGGGTTTATCGAGAACTTCATAGTGTCTATCTTATTGACAGTGTCAACGCGCCTGTTATTGATGCCATAATCGCATATTATATCACTATGGTTAGCGGCAGATGGGCAGTGAGCTGATGATTGTGCTCGCCGGACTGAAGTTTGCTTGCTGAGTAGTGGCTGCTTATAGCCACAGGGTTTTGAGTCTGTCGCGATTCAGGCTTAGCCATTGTATCGCCATAATAGGGCTGGCTGAATTGATGCGTCCGTCATTGATCATGGTCTGTGCCTCTATGAACGGGACTGTGAAAACACGGATGTCTTCTCCCTCGTCAATACGGCCATGAATACCACCGGCGTGGGTCGCGTCGACGCGGCCACAGAACAGGCTGATACATTCAGAGGTACCGCCCGGGCTGACAAAATAATCACATATTGGTTCCAGCTGCTGTAGCGGGCAGCCGGATTCCTCTATTGCTTCACGCCTGACAACCGCTTCGGCGGTTTCGCCTGGTTCAATGATGCCAGCGACGATTTCAGTCAGCCAGGCGTTGGCACCTGAGTGAATGGCTCCAACACGAAATTGTTCAATTAATATGACTTCGTCACGATCCGGGTCATAGGGCAGGACGGCTGCGGCATGGCCTCGTTCAAACAGTTCCCGGGTTAGTGGCTGGCTCCAGTTACCATTAAACAAGCGGTGCCTGAGGTGGTAACGCTCCAGTTTAAAAAAGCCCTGATAGGCAAGCTGATGGTCGAGGATATTGATATCGTCCGATTGCATAATGACCCCCGTTGATGATGAAACCCAGTCTATAAATTGCCAAGCGGCCTGGCAAGGATATAGCCATCCTTATGAATTATTCGGATGATGGGGTTTGTGAGGCTGCACGGACACAATTGCGACCATTTCGTTTGGCTTCGTACATGGCAAGGTCAGCTGCTGTTACCAGATCCCTGGCAGTGTGAGCATCATCAGGTACAGTGGCTGTACCAATGCTGACGGTGATTGGTATGGCTTCTTTAGGTGAGATCATGATCGGGAACTCGGCAATCGCCTGGCAGGTACGTTCGGCCAGGGCGGCGGCATTTTCGGCCCCGGTTTCAGGCAGGATAACCGCCAGCTCTTCACCGCCGTAGCGGGCTATGACATCACCGGTACGACTTTCATTGGTGATCAGGCCGGCGACTGTACGTAAGGCCTCATCACCAACCTGGTGGCCATAACGGTCATTGATCTGTTTGAAGTGATCTAAATCCAGAATCAGCAAAGACACCGGGTGGCCATGGCGACGAAAACGGTGGATTTCATCATTGAGCAGGCGTTCAAATTCACGTCGATTATACAGCCCCGTCAGACTGTCGCGTATGGCCAGTTCGGCCAGTTTCGCCTGGTCACGCTCCAGATTTTCCGCCATGCGATTGAAGCCTACAGCCAGGGCCCCGAATTCATCCGTGGATGTAACCTTGATTCGATGTCGCATCTCACCGCGGCCAAATTCCTCCATGCTGTGTAACAAATTGCGCGCGGGTTGTAACACAAAGCGGAACATGGCAATGATGGCCGTAATAAACGTAACGATGCCGGTAATAAAACCGGTCATGGTAATGGTCTGTGTAAACAGAAAATTGGAATTGGCTTCTGTACGTAGCTCTTCGATGTTATACAGATTGACATTGTGTGATTCGTATAGAACGTCTATGGTGCCTTCAGTGTGGTTGCTGAATGTGTTCAGTAATTCGCGCGCCACCTTTTTTTCTATGGGATAGCTTGATGAAAAAATGTTCTCGGCCGTAGCTGTTGCCAGAATCCATTCATTCTGGCTTTGTCTGACTATTTCCAGTTGGGTGCTGGATAACTCATTGTTTGCTAAAATTTCCTCGAACAGGTCGTCGGCTTCATCACGAATATCTGCGTATAGCAACTGCTCCTGTTGGTCGCCATAGAAAATATAATGGTAAATCGGGTTGTTAGTCAGGGAGACCAGATCACGTAGATAGATTTGCTGGCGTAGATACAGTAATTCCTGATTGATGGCCTCATCAAAATTATTGACAGTTACCTGCAGGGTGTAATATGAAACACCGCCGAGTATCGATAGCAGCAGGAACAAAGACCCCAGATAGAGTAAAAAGCGTTGACGCAGAGACGAGCGATTGGTTAATGGTATGAATTCCAGTGTGCTGCCTAATAGTGTCTGTGACCGTCGGGCTGGGATGTTGTGATTTGTTTGAGTTTTTATGGCTGGCGGCATCATCGGGCTCGGTTATCGCATCCGTTTATATAGTGTTTTTTGCGGCGTATATGGATTACCCCTGTATCGACTGTTTTCACCTATTCATTAACCATAGAAAACTAATGGTTGTTTAGGGGGTGCCAGGGGTGGGGCGATTCAGAGGTTGAGCAGGACGAGCTCGTAATTGACGAGCAGGGCATACCCCATAAAAGCCGCAAATAGAATCGAGCGCGTACGTATGCGATTGTTAAATAACCAGAAATTTTTATGAGCAACAAGAAACAACAGGCACATTATCGTCAGTGCGGCCTTGCCGGCGACAAACAGTGTGGTGTCTGATTCAATCAGCGCCTTCATTACCGGATTGGCCTCAACGGCACGACCTTCCTGGAGCAGGATGAGGGTGAAGAAAGAGTCTGCGCAGGAAAGGATAATAATCGAGATGGCGATCCAGACGGTGGTCTGATCGTGGATGTCTACATAGTGAGATGTGTTATGGTCCAGGTCACGGCGCATTCCTTTGCGACGACGCATGTACAGGCTGTATATGAAGGATTTGATACCGTGTTTTCTACGATCTTCGCTGTTGCGGCGGCTTTGGCTTTCGGGTAATTCCAGCTTACGTGACATAATTCGGTTCCCGTGGGTGTTCAAACAGCTTTATTATACCAGATGCGCCATAAATTTGACACATATGTTTTTTGCCTTCAGTAATGTTAACTGGTTGTTATATATGGTTATTAATCAATTATTTTTGTGTGCGCCGGTAAAAGTTGTTTTGCGATATAGGGTTTTATGTCGGGCTGGCCTGGTAGTAGAATAGCCCCCTTTTGACTGCCCATCCGGGCGGCTGGAGTATTGATGTCATTGAACGAGGAAATGCAGCGGCGGCGGACCTTTGCGATTATTTCGCATCCGGATGCCGGTAAGACGACTCTGACTGAAAAGCTGTTGCTGTTTGGTGGTGCGATCCAGCTAGCCGGTACCGTCAAGGGGCGTAAGGCTGCCCGCCATGCTACCTCGGACTGGATGGAACTGGAAAAGCAGCGTGGTATTTCGGTGACGACATCGGTGATGCAGTTCCCCTATGAAGGACGTATCGTCAATCTGCTCGATACTCCGGGGCATGAGGACTTTTCCGAGGACACATACCGGACCTTGACGGCCGTTGATTCGGCGCTGATGGTTATTGATAGTGCCAAGGGTGTTGAAGCCCGCACCATAAAATTGATGGAGGTTTGCCGTTTACGTGATACACCGATCATGACCTTTATCAACAAGCTGGATCGTGATGGCCGTGAGCCGATCGAATTGCTTGATGAGGTTGAGGAGGTGCTGAATATCCAGTGTGCCCCGATAACCTGGCCGATTGGTATGGGGAAACAATTTAAGGGGGTATTTCATCTCTATAAGGACAGTATTCATGTCTACAGTCCGACCCATGGCGGCAGTATCAAGGAAGGCGAGGTGATACAGGGGCTGGATAACCCGCGCCTGAACGAACTGTTCGGTAGCATGGCGGATGATCTGCGTGATGAAATCGAGTTGGTACGTGGGGCCAGTCATGAATTTGACAAGGAGGCTTATCTGCGCGGCGAATTAACACCGGTATTTTTTGGTTCGGCAATCAATAATTTTGGCATGAAGGAGTTACTCGATACCTTTGTTGAATATGCCCCGGCACCACTGCCGCGAGAAACACTGACGCGTGAGGTGTGTGCCGATGAGGAAAAGCTGAGCGGTTTTGTTTTTAAGATTCAGGCCAATATGGATCCCGCTCATCGGGATCGTATCGCCTTCTTGCGTATTTGTTCCGGTAGTTACAGCAAAGGGATGAAGATGCGCCACGTGCGTATTGGTCGTGATGTCCAGATTAGTAATGCCATCACCTTTCTTGCCCGCGACCGTGACCATGCTGAAACAGCCTGGCCGGGGGATATTATAGGTTTACATAATCACGGCACAATAAAGATTGGCGACACCTTCACTCAGGGAGAAGACCTGAAGTTTACCGGTATCCCGAACTTTTCGCCGGAGCTGTTCCGGCGTGTGGTATTGCGCGATCCATTGCGCTTGAAGGCCTTGCAAAAGGGGGTTGATCAGTTATCCGAAGAGGGAGCTACTCAGGTGTTTCGACCCCTGGCCAATAATGACATCATCCTGGGCGCAGTGGGTGTGCTGCAGTTTGACGTTGTTGCTCACCGCCTCAAGGATGAATATAACGTGGAATGTTCCTTTGAAAACGTACAGGTAGCGACTGCACGATGGCTCGAATGCGCTGATGAAAAGAAGCTGGAAGAGTTCAAAAAGAAGGCGCATGACAATCTGGCCCTGGATGCCGGTGGTGCGCTGACCTACATTGCCCCCACGCGTGTCAATCTGGATCTGACAATGGAGCGCTGGCCGGATATCAATTTTCTGGCGACACGAGAGCATTAATAACAGGAGCAGGCATTCTCCGTTACATCGTATGCATTCCTGTCGCAGTCAAACGCGGGTGTAGAATAATCAGTTACTGTTTGAGTACCAGGCTCAGCATCAACGAGTTGCTGGCATCAAGGTAGATATTATCGAACATATAACGGTTCCACTCCACCTGTATGACCCGGTTACTGTTGTCATAAAGGTTGAATTCCAGGCAGGCCCCCAGGGCCAGATCGGCGCCGGTGGCCAACTTGTTGGTGCTGTCCGTGCTGATACGCCAGAAATGAGTGCCGATCTTACCCAGCAGTCTGGCCTTGTTGTTGTAAGAGTGGGTCAGCGTCGCATTCACGAAGGCAGTATAGATATCAAATAGTTTGGTTGAACTGCCGCTGGTCGTTGCTACGGTGCTGCCCAGTTCACTGACACCAAATTCCAGTGCCAGGAATGGATCGAAACGGTAGCCACCAAAAAGCTTGAAGGTGAAATCATCATTGTTGAAGGATGAGGTGGTGTTGACTGCGGCAAAGGAGTTAATGATGTTGGTTTCATTATAGTTCAGCAGTGACATGCCGAGGCCGAGGCCGTAATACATCCGCTGTGCCTGACCAGGCTGCCAGTCGCCGGCTTTGGCCGGGCTGCCAGAGGCGGCAAAAAAAAGTGTTATTGCAAGCAGGCATCCCCATTTTTTCATCTTGTTCTCCATTGTCATGCTGTGTAGCCGATAGAGGGTTTTGACGTGCGCTGAATAGTTAAGCAATCGTATCTCCCGGTCGGCTGAAGTGTGTAGCATCTTTACATGGATTGTATCTTGTTTCGTTGTTGCAGTAATTGTTCGAGTGAGGCGCGCATTTCAGCAACCTTTTGCTGTTCTTTGGCCACGACATGGCTGGGTGCCTTTTCAACATAACTGGGGTTGGCCAGTTTAGCCTCGCTGCTTTTCAGAACCTTTTCAAGTTTACCGATTTCACGGTTGAGGCGCACTTCTTCGGCCTCCTTATCAATCAGTCCGGACATCGGAATCAATACCTTCATGTCGCCGACCAGGGCTGTAGCCGATTCCGGTGCAGAGTCGCCTTCGGGCAGTACAGTAATCGATTCCAGCCGTGCCAGTGTCAGCAGAAAGTCGCGATTGGCTTCGAGACGCTGTTTGTCACTGTCACCGGCATTTTGCAGCAGCACGGACAGTGGTTTGCCCGGGGCGATGTTCATGCTGCTGCGGATCTTGCGAATACCCAGTACAAAACTCATGAGCCATTCGATATCGACAATGGCGGCGTGATCGATCAGCGATTCATCGGCCTGCGGATAGGCCTGGGTCATGATCGTATCACCTGTAGTACCGGCCAGGTCCTTGACCCGCTGCCAGATTTCCTCGGTAATAAATGGAATAACCGGGTGGGCCAGGCGCAGTATGGTTTCCAGTACCCGTACCAGGGTTTGACGCGTACCACGCATTTGGGTGGCGCTGCTGTTCGGGTTATTTAATACTGGTTTTGACAGCTCCAGATACCAGTCGCAGTATTCGTTCCAGGTGAATTCGTAGATGGCCTGGGCCGCGAGGTCGAGTCGATAGGTTTCGATAGATTTCGTGACTTCCTGTTCGATGATCTGCAGGCGGGAGATGATCCAGCGATCGGGTAGTGACAGCTCAATATCCGGGCTGCCCTGTTGACCACAGTCATGGCCCTCGGTATTCATCAGTACGTAGCGGGCCGCATTCCATAATTTGTTGCAAAAGTTGCGGTAACCCTCGATTCGATTCAGATCAAACTTGATATCACGACCGGTTGAGGCCAGTGCGGCAAAGGTAAAACGTAGTGCATCGGTGCCGAATGACGGGATACCTTCAGGGAAATCCTTGCGTGTTTGTTTGGTGATTTTGTCTGCCAGGTGTGGTTGCATCATGCCCCTGGTACGTTTTTCAATCAGTGTGTCGAGTTCGATGCCATCAATCAGATCCAGAGGGTCGAGCACATTGCCTTTGGATTTGGACATCTTTTGACCGTGTGAATCACGGACCAGGCCGTGGATATAAATTTCATGGAAGGGTACCTCGCCGGTGAATTTCAGGCCGAACATGATCATCCGCGCAACCCAGAAGAAGATGATATCAAAACCCGTAACCAGCACACTGGTGGGGTAGAAGGTTTTCAACTCCGGGGTCTGATCCGGCCAGCCCAGGGTTGAAAATGGCCATAGGGCGGATGAAAACCAGGTATCGAGGACATCTTCGTCCTGATGGAGATTGATGTTTTCATCGAGCTTGTATTTACTACGGACTTCGGCCTCATTGTGTGCGACATAGACCTGGCCTTCATCGTCATACCAGGCCGGGATGCGATGCCCCCACCAAATCTGTCGTGAGATGCACCAGTCCTGGATGTTACGCATCCATTCATAATAGGTGTTCTTCCAGTTATCCGGAACAAAACGGATGTCACCCTCTTCGACGGCCTTGAGGGCTGGTTCGGCCAGCGGGGCGATCTTGACATACCATTGGTCGGTCAGGAACGGCTCGATGACGCTACCGGAACGATCTCCGCGCGGTACCATGAGTTTGTGATCGACGATTTTGTCCAGCAGTCCGAGGGTATCGAGGTCGGCGACAATCTGCTTGCGGGCCTCGAAACGATCCAGGCCAAAATATTTTTCCGGTGCCGCTTCATTAATCCGGGCGTCGATGGTAAAGATATTAATCTGTGGCAGGTTGTGGCGTTGGCCCATTTCATAGTCGTTAAAGTCATGGGCCGGGGTTATCTTGACACAGCCCGTCCCGAACTCCGGGTCGACATAATCATCGGCGATGATCGGGATCAGGCGTTCAGTCAGGGGCAATTTGATTTTCTTGCCGATCAGGTGCTGATAGCGTTCATCATCCGGGTGCACGGCGACGGCGCTATCGCCGAGCATGGTTTCCGGGCGGGTGGTAGCGACCACCAGATGGTCTTCACCATCGGCCAGCGGATAACGCATATGCCATAGATGGCCATTTTCCTCTTCCGAGATCACTTCCAGATCAGATACGGCGGTATGTAATACCGGGTCCCAGTTGACCAGACGTTTACCGCGATAGATCAGGCCTTCGTCATGAAGGCGGACAAAGACCTCCTGAACCGAATCGGACAGGCCATCATCCATCGTGAAGCGTTCTCGTGACCAGTCCAGCGAAGAACCCATGCGCCGTAACTGACGGGTAATGGTGTTGCCGGATTGTTCCTTCCATTTCCAGACCTTGTCGATAAAGGCCTCACGACCAAGGTCATGGCGTGATTTACCGTCGGCGGCCAGTTGTCTTTCCACAACCATCTGTGTGGCGATACCGGCATGGTCGCTGCCTGCCTGCCACAGGGTTTTCTTTCCCTGCATACGGTTGAAACGGATCAGGGTATCCATGATCGTATCCTGAAAGGCATGCCCCATATGCAGTGTGCCGGTGACATTGGGTGGCGGGATCATGATGCAATAGGGATCGCTATTTTCATCGGTGGGCTTGAAGTAGCCCCTGTCTTCCCAGTCCTGATACCAGTGCTGTTCTATGGCGTGCGGGTTATAGGTTTTGTCCAGTGTGTCAGTCATATCAGGTCTTTAATGTTGTGGTCGGCGGTTCTGGGTGGTTTGGGTAATCAGGCGGATATCGTGTGTGATTTTAGCGGGTAGCCGCGATCACGGTAGAAGCGAAAGCGTTCCCGGCCGGCGGCCTTGTCCTGCTGACCGATGATTTCGCTGACACGCTCAAAACGACTGAAAAACAGCGGTACATCACTGGCCAGGTTGATTAATACGTCGCTGTGCTGTTGTGGTTCATAAGCGTGGCTGATGATAATCGGTGCGACCGGAGTAGATGTTTGTTCTGGTGCCGGTTCGGCCAGTGCGTGTGGTACAAAACTACCCTCGCGAAAGGTCCACAATAAGTCATCGAGTCGCTGGCTGGCGCCGGGAGAGCCGGTATGGATAAATACCGTGCGCCCCAGTTTATATACCTTCTCTGCCAGGCGGCAGGCCATGAGCTCGCGGCCCTGCGGCTTGTCATTGTCGAGGATGTAAAAATCGATGTCAGTCATGGTTATGTTCTGCTGTCAGGCTAAGTCCTATGTTTTAACCCTGGGCCTTGTTGATCAGATATTGCGTCAATAAGGGTACCGGTCGGCCGGTAGCACCTTTGTTGGCGCCGCTGTGCCAGGCCGTACCGGCAATATCCAGATGGGCCCAGTGATAATCTTTGGTAAAACGCGACAGGAAACAGGCCGCGGTAATGGTGCCGGCATCACGACCACCAATATTGGCCATATCGGCAAAATTGCTGTCCAGCAGTTCCTGGTATTCATCCCACAGCGGCAGCTGCCAGAGTTTGTCGCCACTGTTCTGACCGGCATTCTCCAGGGCCTTGCCCAGCGCATGATTGTTGGTCAGCATGCCGGTGGTGACTTTGCCGAGGGCGACCAGACAGGCTCCGGTCAGTGTTGCAACATCGATAACCGTGTCCGGTTTAAAACGTCCGGCATAGGTCAGGGCGTCACACAGGATCAGCCGGCCCTCGGCATCGGTATTGAGGATTTCGATAGTCTGTCCTGACATGCTGGTGACGATGTCGCCCGGCTTGCTGGCATTGCCGTCGGGCATGTTTTCGCAACTCGGGATAATGGCGACGACATTGATGGGTAACTGCAGTTCGGCCACGCTGCGCATGGTACCGAGCACACCAGCGGCGCCACACATATCGTATTTCATCTCGTCCATGGCCGGTGACGGTTTGATCGAAACGCCACCCGAATCAAAGGTGATACCCTTGCCGACCAGTACTACTGGTGCCTGGCCGCGCCCGCCACCATTGTAACTGACGGTGATCAGCTTGGCTGGCTGGCGACTACCGCGCGTGACAGACAGGAAGGCCCCCATTTTCATGCGTTTCATATCGGGCTCGCCCAGTATCTTAACCTTGAGATTGCGCAGCTCTTTGCTCAGGGCCCTGGCCTGGCTGGCCAGGTAGGACGGTGTGCAGACATTGCCGGGCAGGTTGCCCAGGTCACGGGCCAGATCCATACCATTGGCTATGGCCTGGCCTTCATCGATGGCGGCGCGGCAGGTTTTTACATCGCTACGTTCGCTGACAGAAAAGGTCAGGCGGCGTAGCTTGTCCTTGCTGCGCTTGTTGTTACTCTTGAAACGGTCAAAACGGTAGCTGCGGTCGCGTACTAATTGTACGGCCAGACGGGTTTTTCCATGCAGATCCAGGCCTTTGGTATTCAGCTCGGTCAGTGTGCACAGGGCGTCTTTAACGTGGATATCCAGCAGGGCGCCGGCCATGGCCTGGATGATACGGCGATACTGGGCCTCATTGTTACCGCGCTCCTTGCCACAGCCGACCAGCAGGATGCGTTCGCTGGGGGTATCCGGGACATCATGGACGATCAGCGTCTGACCAATCTGGCCCGGAAGGTCGCCTTTTTTCAGTAATGCTGACAGATAGCCGCCGGATTGACGATCAAGCTGGCGCCCTGAGGGACTCAGACGGCGACCTTCGAAGACGCCGATGACAGTGCAAGATGACGCCAGTTTGTTGATGCTCCCGCTTTTGGCCGAAAATTCCATGCTCTCTCCCAGGTGTAATTGAATATTCTTCTTAGTTAGCGCCTATTTGCGGCGATTTTCATGATTACGGAATCATTGATTACATAAACCCGTAGCTATGATTTATCATGAGTCTTTTATCAGGCAGAAAGTGTACATGAAAATAGCTGTTTTTCCACGTAACGACGAGGAAATCGCTTGATCATCGGTCGGTATATCGCCCGTGAGGTATCGCAGGCCATGCTGGCGGTCATGACGGTGTTATTGCTGATTTATGTCAGTAATCACTTTGTCCGTATTTTGTCAGAGGTGGATAGCGGTGCCTTGCATGTCCAGGTGATAGCCCTGATGTTGTCGCTGAAGACCGTATCGGCACTGAGTATCCTCCTGCCGCTGGCCCTGTTTCTGGCGGTGTTGCTGGCCTTCGGCCGTTTATACAAGGACAATGAAGCGGTAGCCATGGAGGCCTGTGGTGTATCGCCCCGGACCAGCCTGCATGCCGTGATGGGATTTGCCGTGTTGGTAGCGCTGCTGGTGGCTTTGCTGGCCCTGTTTGTTGCGCCCTGGGCTGAGGAACGTTCTTATCAGATACGTGACCAGCAAAGTGCCAGTTCAGAGCTGGTCGGCCTGGTGTCGGGGCGTTTTATTGAGCCTCGTAGTACCAATGGCGTGATTTATGCGGAGCAGATTGCTGCTGACGAAAAATCAATGCATAACATCTTTATTCAGGGTGTCCTTTCCAGTCAACCGAAACGCCAGATCATCCTGTCGGCTCGCTCGGGTCAGCAGCAGCGCGATAAGCGTAGCGGGGATAATTTTCTGATTCTGGAAAATGGCTATCGCTACGAAGGTACCCCGGGTGAACGTGATTACCGTGTTATTGAATACCGTCGCCATGGTGTGCGCATCAGCGAGCCGCCCGTGAATCGCTCCTATCGTAAACACCGTGCGCGTACCAGCGCCAGTTTGCTGGATATGAAAAAAGATGCCGACATAGCAGAGCTGCAATGGCGTTTGTCGATGCCGATTTCGGCGCTATTGCTGGCTTTGCTCGCGGTGCCGCTCAGTCGCACGGCGCCACGACAGGGTAAATATGCCAAACTTTTTGTGGCTATATTTATTTATATTATTTATAGCAACCTGCTGGGAGTGTCGCAGACCTGGGTCGAACAGGGGGTCTTGCCGGCCATGCTGGGTTTATGGTGGGTTCACGTTGCCCTGGCAGGGCTGATCTGGTGGTTGTTGGCGCGGCAGTATGGGCATAGCTGGTTACTACGGGCCCTGCATCTGAAAAAAAAGGCGACCTGATGCGAATACTGGATCGTTACATTGGCCTGGCGGTATTGGGCGGCACCTTGCTGGTGCTGGGTGTGTTGCTGGCCCTGTTTTCATTTGTATTTTTCATTAGCGAAAAGGAATACATCGGGCAGGCCAATTATGGCCTGATTGAGGCGCTACAGTTTGTGCTGATGATGTTGCCGCGTATGGCTTATCAACTTCTGCCGCTGGCCGCCCTGCTCGGAAGTCTGGTTGGTCTGGGCATGCTGGCCAGTCATAATGAATTACTGGTCATGCGTGCAGCCGGTATCTCGTTGCAACGTATCGTGGTTGCGGTGATGAAGGCCGGTGTATTATTGATGTTATTGGCCGTGCTGCTGAGCGAATTTGTTGTCTCACAAAGTGAGCAGGCTGCCCGGGATATGCGCGCCGCTGCGCTCAGTACCCAGGTGGCTCATCGAACCAGCGACGGTTTCTGGACCCGCAGTGACAACAGTTATATCAATGTCCATACCGTGCTTTCCGATGGCCGTCTGGCAGGTGTGCATATCTATGAGTTTGATAATCAGCAGCGCTTGCGTCGCATCACCCAGGCACGACAGGCGCGTTTTGAAAATAACCGTTGGCAGCTGCGCAATATTATTCGAACCGAGTTTCAGGAAGATCGGGTGCTCAGTCGTCGCATCAGTCAGGTGAGCTGGGATACCTTGCTGGACCCACAGGTATTGGATGTTGTAGCGGTGAAGCCGCAAAGCCTGTCGGCGACCGGGCTGTTTCGTTATATTAATTACCTGCAAGGTAACGGGCTTGATGCCGCCCGTTATGAAATGGAGTTGTGGGTTAAGGTGATATTGCCACTGGCGACAGCGGTTATGGTGTTTCTGGCAGTGCCATTTGTGTTCGGGTCATTACGCTCGGTGGGTATTGGTCAGCGAATTATGAGCGGGGCCCTGATTGGTATAGCCTTTTATTTACTCAATCAGATATTTAATTATGTCGGTCTGGCCTATCAGCTTAGCCCGCTGCTCAGTGCCATATTGCCGACACTGCTGTTCTTTGGCCTGGCGCTGTGGCTGATGCGGCGGTTGGCCTGAAAAAATAGTGCTGAGTGCTTAGGCGCGGATATCAATCAAGGTCCCCAGCATCTCATCGACGGTCTTGACGACCTTGGCCGAGGCCTCCACCTGACTTCGATGGCCGATCATTTCGACGAGCGGGGTCGCCAGGTCTTTACCGTGTTCGCCGCGCATCGTATCGGCGCTGGCAATCTCGGCGGCATTGTGACGGACACCATTGGTGCCACGCATGATGCCGGTAATGGCGCTATTAAGGGCAGGGATGCTGGACATGATCTACCTCGCAAAGTGGTTGCTGGTTTTGATTTGTCAAGACTGATGTGATTATGGTGTGGCTGTGGGTGGGTGTCCATCGTTGCTGGAATCACCCGCCATTACTCTATATTATCGTCAGCTTGCCGCCGGAATTGAGGCTGGCGAGCGGGGTGAAAGTTATTGCCCAGAATAATCAATCAGTTGCCGAGGTCAGGATGTTAAAAAATATTCATGTATTGGCGGCCGTAATCAGCCTGTCGCTATTTATCCTCAGGGGTCTGGGGCATTTTCGTGCGGCCCGCTTCATGACTCAGCGCTGGGTCCGTATCGTTCCGCATGTCAATGACACCATCCTGCTGCTCAGTGCCATCATGCTGGCGATGCAGATAGGTCAATCACCGCTCAGCGCTGGCTGGCTGATGGCCAAGGTGCTGGCCTTGCTGGCCTATATCCTGCTGGGTATGGTGGCGCTGAAATGGGCGCGAACCCTGCCGCTGCAAATAGCAGCCTGGTGTGCAGCCTTGTTTGTATTTGCCTATATCATCTCGGTGGCAGTAACTAAACAGGCATCCGGTTTTCTCTTATAGCACTGCTTACAGACGGCTGGCCTTATGCCATTGGTGCCAGTCGCCGCTAAGTGTATGCATACCGCCCGGATAAGATTTGGCAAACAGTCCGGGCAATCATGAGGTGGATGTGTTGGCAAGTCAGCTATGCCGGTGTAGCTCAGTTGGTAGAGCAACTGATTCGTAATCAGTAGGTCGGGCGTTCGATTCGTCTCACCGGCACCATAATTATGATGTGTCAGCTCTGGTCGGTGAGGTTTATGAGCCTGGCGCACGTTGTAAACAATAATTTACAGTGAATTGTTTTGTCCGGCCAGAGTTGCTGGATACCTTCGGCGTAGAGTTGCATTTGTGCCTGGTACTGTATGGCCAGTTCGCCAACGTTATTGTCATTGGCATCCTGCCGGGTTTTGTAGTCGATGAGAATGATGTTGTTTTCGTTGATGATCAGGCGGTCGATGAAGCCGTGCACGACACGGCCATTATGTTGGTATGTTAGTGGTGCTTCATTCAGGGCGCGCTGGTAAAAAGCCGGGTTGAAGACATCCTGTAATTCTGCTTTGTTGATGACGGTATGGACCTCTGCCACCCATACCTGTAGTTCCTCGTCATCAATGTCCCGTTGTTGTTCGTATGCCACCTGCCGCTTGACCTGATCTAATGGTAGGGTGGATAACTTTGTGTTTGTTGCAGTACACAGTTCCAGTAAACGATGGATAGAGATGCCACGCTCACGCCCCTCATTGTTTTCCTGGTTGAGGCTTGGCTGTTCATCCTTGTTTTCATTAATGGCCGATTGACTGGGGCTCAGGGTGATATCGGTCTGCTTGTGGGTGGTGTTTTTTATGGGCTGGCTTAATGCGGCCGGAATGTCCGGCACATTGTTGCCTGATTGACTCTCGCTATGACTCATCGCAGTGACAGTTTTCTCACCATGACGGCTCAGGATATGATGGCCGATATTATCGGTTTCGAGTTTGTTGCAGGCCGATGCGATCTGCTGGTACCAGCCCTGTTGTTCACCGTTGTGGGCGCAGCCGGAAATGATCAGTTGTTGCCGGGCCCGGGTTAAGGCCACATACAGCAGGTTGGCGTCTTCGCGTTGTTCGGCCCGGGATTCGTCTTCGAGTCGGGTGCGGCTCCAGGTATCGAGTTCTTTGCTGCGGCTGGTCAGCAAAAAGCTTGCCGGTCGTTCGGCATCGCTGGGCCAGTCGATCAGGGCCTGCCAGGCGCGGGCCGTTGGTTTTTTGTAACCACTGTCTGCGAGAAAGACGATCGGCGCCTCGAGGCCTTTGGCGGCATGGATGGTCAATATCCGCACGCTGTTTTGTATGTCATCACCCGGGTCCTCGCTGGGATCGCCGGCCGGACTGGTCTGGGATAGATGATCACTGGCATGTTGTTGCAGGCGATGGAGCTGGTTCAGGAAGGCCGGCAGGCTCGGATAACGGCCGCTGTCGATTTCGAGGGCCAGCTCGATGAAGCGGATAAGGTTGGCCTGCACACGTGGGCGCAGATGGGCCGGAAAGGCGCTGCAAAAACAGGCTTCAATATTACCTTCGCTGTAGATGCGGTCGAGCAGGTCGTGAACTGGCAGTTGCAGTGTTAATTGATGCCAGTGTGGTAACCAGCGGGCGGCTCGTTGCAGTGCTTCACTCAGAGGCGTCGGCTGGTGTTGTGCCAGTTGTAACAGGGCGTCCATCCAGTCGGATGCTGTTTGTTGGTGATCCTGCTGATTGAGGCGGTGTTGCCGGGCAATCTGTATCAGATCATCATCGCTACAGGCGAACAACGGTGAACGTAATGTCTGAGCCAGGGCCAGGTTATTGCCGGGGCTGACCAGGGCCTGGAGCAGGGCCACCATGTCCTGTATCTCGAGTGTATCGAGTAATGTCTTTTTGCCATTGCCGACATAGGGGATGCCGGCCTCACGCAGGGCCTGTTCATAGTCATGTAAATGGGTGCGCTGGCGGATCAGGATCATGATGTCGCTGAAGTTTATGTCCGGATCAGTGTCGATCAGCTGCTGGATATGACGGCAGATCTGCCGGCCTTCCTCCAGGTGTTGTTCCCTGACAGTCAGTAACCGTGGTTGCAGCAGCGGGTTGCGTAGTACCTGATCACTCAGGTCTTCATCGCCTTCATCCTCTGCTGTCTCAGGATAGGGGATCAACGGCAGCATCTCGGCCTGGCCCCATAGTGATTGACGATGGGTGTCATGGAGGGGAAAGTCCGGCAGCGGCCTGGCCCTGCCTTCACCCGGGCCGAAGACACGATTCACAATATCGATGATGGCCGGTGATGAGCGCCAGGAGACGGCCAGCGGGTATTCCCTGGCGGTGACATGTTCAGCCAACCAGTCGCGGGCGGTTTCAAATAGCCGTGGATCGGCGCGGCGAAAACGGTAGATGGACTGTTTTTCATCACCCACCAGAAAGACACTGCGTGGCTCCTGTGCCCCATCGCCATGACCGCCATGGGCGGCCAGTTCCTGTAATAACGGTAGCAGCAGGCGCCACTGGGTTGGATTGGTGTCCTGGAATTCATCGACAAGGATATGATTGATACGCTGATCGAGTTTGTATTGTATCCAGTGGCTGTGTTGCCCATCGTTGAGCAGGCGGCAGGCGCGCCATTCCAGATCCGTAAAGTCCAGCAGGCGTTGTTCCTGTTTCAGACGCTGGAAGTGATTCAGTAACTGCTGTCCGGCTCGGTACCAGGCCGTCGACAGTTGCCAGGTTTGCAGGCAGCGCTGTCCATCGATAGCCTGCTCCAGTGCCGTTAATAGTTCGGCATGCAGTTGCAGGAAACGTTCCTGGCCGGCTTCACCCATACTTTTAGCGCGGGCCTCGGATGCCTTGATAGAACGCGGTTCACCTGATTTTGTGTAACAGATATCGCTGGCCTGGCTCAGCAGTTCGCTGTAGTCGGCAGCTGTTTGCGAAGCGGCCTGCAGGATCGCGGCGATATGCGCCGCCATTTTCCGGTTGCTGGCATTGTCATGTAATAGCAGCAGGTTTTGATAATCCTGTAACGCTTCTATTTGTTGGGTGCTGAAAAACCCCTGTGCCGGATCGGCATCGGTTTTTATTTCGAGTTGTTGGCGCAGGTGTTCGCTGGCCCAGTCCTCTTTATGGCCGGGTTTAGCGCTGCTGGTATAGGCCCACCAGTCACTACGATGGCCCAGGAACTCAAACAGCGACTTGCGGCAGCTATCGATACCGCCGCAGGCCTGCAACAAGTGCTGTAGGGCTGTGGCGGCTGCACTGTCCGGTTGTTGTTTCAGGGCCAGGGTGGCGTCATACCATAGACCATCCCAGGCCTGATGCATAAGCAGGCCGGTGTTTTCGAGCAACACAAAACCCGGTGGCACATCGGCCTCAAGCGGGAAGCGGCGCAGGATATCCTGACAGAAGGCATGGAAGGTGGTGATGCGAGGCTGGCGGTCATTGCGCAGCAGTTGTTCAAATAATAGCCGTGCCCGTTGTAATGTTCCGCGACTGGTTTCAACGCCGATGTCATTCAGTGCCTGAGTCAGTTCAGCATCACTGGCCTGCAACCATTCCAGCAAGCGTTGTTGCAACCGTTGTTGCATCTCGGCGGCGGCCTTGCGCGTGAAGGTGATCGCCAGCAGACCGGAGGGTTCTGCGCCGGACAATAACAGGCGTAGCAGGCGGGTGACGAGCAGATAGGTCTTGCCCGTGCCAGCCGAGGCGCGGATCGTGGCATTCTGCTCGGGCCGGCTGGCCTGTTGGCTGATCTGTTGGCTGGCCAGCAGGGCGGTTTCCTGGCTCATGGGTTTTGCCCCTCCAGCGCCTGTTCCCAGATCTGCCGTCGGCACAGGCCGCCCATATCACAGTAGTTGCAGGTCTGATAATCACCCCAGGCCGGCAGGGGCTGATTGTTGTGCAGGGCCTCAAACAGTTGTTGCAAACGTTCGGCATGGCTATCGCGTAGCCGGGCCAGTGCATCACCTTCCAGGGTGGCGGCCGTTTTAACCTGCGCTCGACCGTTGATCTTGCCCAGTTGCAGATACTCGACGCGTTGCAGGGGTTGTTCATACAGCAAGGCATAAAACGGTAATTGCACGGCCTCCCCTGTCTCGACCTGCTCCTGCCGCGGAGCTGAGCCGGTTTTGTAGTCGATGATGGCTGGCAGGGGCTTGTTCATGTCCGGGGTATTCGCCGTTGCCGTATCAACACGGTCGAGCCGGCCGTTGAGTTGCAGCTTTACCGGTCCGGACAGCAGCGTTTTTTTGTCCAGCTCCAGCAGTGCCGGTTGCCACTGTTGTTGCTGTTGCTGTTGCCAGTCCAGATAGGCCGGAATCAGGGGCAGCCATTGTTGTAGCCAGCCGCGGTGCAGGGCATTGTCTTCAAGGTCATTGGCGAAGACGGCCTGTGAGATCGCCTCAAGGCAGTCGTGGGCCTGGCTTCGGTTGTGGCTATCGATCGGCGCTGTAAATGGCCCGGGCAGTTCCTGTACATCACTATGAAAGGCCTGCAGGATGCGGTGTACGCGCTGGCCATAGTCAGATTTTTCCAGGGTTTGCTGGATGTTTTCGGCGGCCCTGAGGCCCAGGCAATCGGCTGCGAAAAACAGGTAGGGACAGTTGACCAGGCGTTGATAACGTGAGGCCGAAACAGTGTCAGGTAGCAGCGAGGCAGCTCCCGGGGCCGGTTGTGTTTGTGGCATCGGGGCTTGTTGTTGGTCGCTGCGAAATACCTGGCTTTGTGGTTGATGGCTGATCCTTAATGGCAGCGGGTCTTCGAGCGATTGGCCGTAGGCCAGTTGATGAAAACTGTTGATCAGGGTTAGCCAGGGGCTGGCATTCACCGGGTTATCGCCATCCGTCCGGTGCCAGCTAAACATAACCTCGGGTGCACGTTGCAGCAGATTACGGAAGCGGGCCAGCGTCAGCTCAAGCTGATGCCGCGCCACGTCCAGGCCCAGCTCATGACGCACGGCATCATTAAAAAACGGTGTACCGGCCGGGGTTGTTGGCAGGTGTTCCTGGTCGGCGCTGGCAAATATCAGGGCGTTAAAATCCTGCAGCGGTGTATCGGTCAGTGTCAGTAACTGTACCAGGGTGTTGCCGGGCTGATCTGTTGGTGGCAGGAAGTGGGCCTGTTCCAGGGCCTGTCCGAGCCAGTTGCGAAACTCCAGCCAGTCCATATTTATTTCGGCACCGGCCAGCGCTTGGCGCAGGTATTGCAGTTCCTGTAACAGGCAGTCACCGGCCGGATCGCCGGGTAGCGTGTCATACAGACCAAGTAGAGTCATGGCCTGTTCCAGGGCATCGAGAAAGCGCCGGGCCGGTTGTACCCCGCTATTGATGCAGTCCAGTAAGGGTGTCACGGCCTGTTCGATATCATCTAGCAGGCAGTTGACCGGGTTGTCCTTCCCTTCTGCCCAGCCCAGGCGGCGCTGGCGCCAGACGATGTGCTGGCGATAACGTTGTATTCCGCGGGCGATGTTTTCATGCTGGATAATATCGCGTTCCAGCCGCCAGCTTGCGGCCAGGCGTTGATGTTCCTCCCAGCCCGGTAATACATACGGTGATTTGAGCAGGTCCAGCAACGGTTGCTGATCATAATCTTCTTCAGCAGTTTGTAACAGGCGTTCGAGTACCGCGGCGGCGCGACTCGTCGATAGCGTCCAGCCATTCTGATCACGCAGATGGATGCCAGCCCGTTCGAGCAATGCGCGCAAGCGCCGGCTCAGGCGCAGGTCGGCGCAGATAATAGCGATGCGCCGTTTGCCTGCCAGTAACCAGCGCCGGACCTGGACATCGACGGCCCGGGCCTGTTGCTCGGGATTGGCGGCGTTGATAATGCTGAGTCGTGATGATGCCGGGCTGTCGGGGTGGTCGGCGGCGAAGTGTCTTGCGCGTTCGGCCATGTGCTGTGACGGTGCCTGATTAGGGTTGTGGCCGGGGCCGGGCTGCGGATTAAACACACTGTCGATAAAACAGGCGAAGGCGTTGTTATGCTCTTGTTCCGGGTGCTGCAGCGGTAGCGGGTCATGCTGCAATTGCTGGTAAAGACGCTGGAACACGGCATTATAGTGCGGCAGGCCTGCAGCGGCATCGATGTTTGCTGTGGCTTCGATGTTACCGTGCAGCATCAGTTCGGCCTGACCGCGTGCCATCAGGGTCCTGAGCCAGTCGGCCTCGGCCGTGCTGAACTGGTCAAACCCAATCAATGTCAGGTGCTGGTCGGCTGGCAGGCGGTCAAGGCTCAGAGTCAGGCGCTGGATATGGGCGCCCTGGCCGTCGCTATGATTTTCCTGTTGCTGCTGTGTCTGCCAGGCCTGCCACAGCGTGTGCACGAGTGTTGCTTCGCGCGTCAATGGAATCAGCGTGTCCGCAGTGTCGGTTTGGTAGGCCTGGCTGAGCCGGGCTGTGAAGGCCTCGAGTTGTTCGGGCAGATGGATGCGCTGGCGGGTCAGTTCATCAAATAACACCATCAGGCTGTCGGCCAGTGCCCACGGGCCACCATCGCCATAGAGCTGTGGATGTTCACGCAGGGATTCGACCAGCATCAGCCGTGTGGTATGGCCGTCAGTAATATGTTGTTCCAGAGGTGCCTGTTGTTCGAGCCAGCGTGCCAGCGTGGTGATATTTGGTCCGAGCAGGGCCGGATAACCGGCGCGCTGGGCTGCTTGCAGCAGGTGACGCCGCAGGCTGGCGGCGCCGTGCAGGTCTGGCAGCAGCAGGTGGCAGTGGCTCAGGTCAGGGGACGGGTGCCGCTCAATGATATGGTGGGCAGCGGCTTCAAGCAGGTCCTGCCCATAGGGCAGGATAAATATGGATGAATCGGCAGGCGAAGCAGCGGAACTAGCGTTCAAGGTATTGCAGCTTGTCCTTTTCTCCGGCCCACTCGTCGGCATCCGCCAGGGCGTCTTTCATTTCGCTGATTACGGGCCAGGTTTGGGCCAGCTCGGCATTCAGGGCGATAAACTGCTGCTGGTGTTCCGGTACGTCGTCCTCGGCATGGATGGCCTCGACCGGACATTCCGGTTCACACAAGGTGCAGTCGATGCATTCATCCGGGTCGATGACGAGGAAATTCGGGCCTTCATGGAAGCAATCGACCGGGCAAACTTCAACGCAGTCGGTATATTTACAACGTATACATTCATCGGTGACAACAAAGGTCATGGGGGCCTCCTGGGCGTTTCTTTAGTGTTATAGGTCTATGGTAACGATTTGCGACGCCGGATAAAACCACTCTTTAGGTGAAAGTGGCTGAAAAAGTGCTGGCTGCAATATCTGCAGGGCATTGTGGTGTATGGCTGTTCAGTCTTCACTGGCCAATGTTTCTTTGAGCTCATATAGTGCATCGAGTGCCTGACGTGGTGTCAGTTCGTCCGGCTTGACGTTGCGTAAGGTGTTGATGGTGGCCGGGTGCTGCGGGCTGCTGAACAGGCCCAGTTGTGGTTGTTCGCTGGCGGTAGTGCATGTTTCGTTGAGTTGTACGGTGTTGTCTTCCAGTTGGCTCAGGCGTTGACGGGCGGCGTTGATGACCGGGCGAGGGATGCCCGCCAGGGCGGCGACCTGCAGGCCGTAGCTTTGATTGGCCGGGCCGTCCTTGACGGCATGCAGAAAGACAATGCTGTCGCCGTGTTCGACGGCATCAAGATGGACATTGACGATCAGGCTGTGATCTTCGGGCAGTGTTGTCAGTTCGAAATAATGGGTGGCAAATAGTGTGAAGGCGCCGACCTCGCTGGCCAGATGGCGGGCGCAGGCCCAGGCCAGTGACAGGCCATCGAAGGTGCTGGTGCCGCGACCGACTTCGTCCATCAATACCAGGCTGTTGCTGCTGGCATTGTGGAGGATGTTGGCCGTTTCGGTCATCTCGACCATGAAGGTTGAGCGGCCGCTGGCCAGCTCATCGGCGGCGCCGATGCGTGTAAAGATGCGGTCGATGGGGCCGAATATGGCGCTGTCGGCCGGCACAAAACTGCCGATATGGGCTAGTAACGCGATTAATGCGGTTTGACGCATATAGGTCGATTTACCACCCATGTTAGGACCAGTGATGATGAGCATGCGGCGTTGCTCATCGAAGCAGCAGTCGTTGGCGACAAACGGTTCCTCAAGCACTTGCTCCACCACCAGATGCCGGCCGCCACGAATATCCATGCCCGGTGTTTCACGCAGGATGGGCTTGCGCATGTTCAGGTTTTCGGCGCGCTCGGCCAGTGTCGT